>JADEYI010000760.1_pt1 | contig 35990 bp, 51 predicted proteins | sample 8542331 | NCBI WGS metagenome assembly JADEYI01 (sample SAMN16510988, study PRJNA670497) | mine drainage metagenome | isolation source: biofilm near Copperflume 1 | place: Germany: Marsberg coppermine Kilianstollen | collected 2018-02 | reverse complement strand
TGCTTGCTTGCTTGCTTGCTTGCTTGCTTGCTTGCTTGCTTGCTTGCTTGCTTGCTTGCCTGCCTGCCTGCCTGCCTGCTTGCTTGCTTGCTTGCAGGAGGATCCGTATTTAATTCGATGCAATCTTTCTAGCTAGACATAGATATTCTCTGCCACACATGAGCCTACACCTGTGATGATGCGGTCTGAGTTAATGGCAGGTGTGAATTTTGGGTTCAGAGGCTGTGAAGAAAGGAGCCTGCAGACTGTGTTGATCTGCGCATGCTTGCATATGTCAATAACATGCTTCTTAAATGCCTCAGAGCTGATGTGAGTGTATATTGCTTCCGGAGGCTCAGTGGGGTTAACCCAAAGTGCTATTGCATGAGTAGCATGAGCAGAGGGGCTGAAAAAGCATGCAGCATGTGATGGAGGGAGATGTTGCGATTGCAGGGGGTTGAGGCGACGGTGTTTGGCATGCTGATGAGCCTGCACATCTCCAGCTTTATGCTGGGCAAGGTCTTCGGCAGCGCCCTCACCAAGGCCTTCGGAGTCACTTCTGGGAATTTTGCCAACCTGGCAAACCTCGTGCTGGTGCGCACAGACAGTTTTGATATTTTTGTCTTTGATTTGCAACCTGTGCTTGCAAGGGTGGTTGCCAGCACACACACCTCTTTTGTGTAATTCGCTGGAGCAGCTTGACCCGCTAACATGAAAACACTGTTATCTATCTCTGTTTCAAAGCCAGGGTGCGGCTAGAGCCCAGGGTCTGACCATTTTACGGCATGTTTGCAGATAGTGAAACATTCACAGCATCTTGCCACAACAGCAGCTGTGAGCATTGGATTCTCTATTGACTGGGAGCAGCGAGAAAATCTGGTCATGGGACATGAGAGAGGGCTGTAAAGCTTGCAGTGAGGCTAAGCCCTTACGAGTGGGTACCCAATGAACCCAATATGTTGCTGCTCCAGGTGTGCGCGGTTGCGCGGTTCTTGCCGCTGCCGCTGCTGTGCCTGCTGCCGGACAAGCTCAACCGGGCCGAGGAGGAGGAAGCCCGGCGCGGCGATACAGAGACGGCCGAAGCGCGCATCGGCGTGGCCGCTAAAGAGGGACTCCCCCTGGACGGCGGCACAAATCACCTCAGCCTCAAGGCATAGAGAGTATCTCAGAGTCTGCTCCAGACAGACCGGAGCAGGGGTTTGACCTCCTTGAAGGGATTAGCTGAGATTGGCCGGGAAAATCTAGTCTTGGGATGAACTATCCAGTCAGCAAAATATTCTGACATGGACTAAGCTCGCATAGGAGTTGCTGTCAATGAGGGGATCCCCATTGAGAGCGACACGAATTACCTCGGCATCAAGACATAGAATTATAACTGGGGACTCAGCCTCAGCCCCGGCCCCAAGCCATACTTGGGCTGTAAAGACCCTGAAGGCAAGCCGGCTGGTTGTTGGTAACTGTAGCATTCTTTGTTTGATGTACCTTAATTTAAATTAGTAAGAGAATCCGCATCTGGAAGATCTTCCGGCTCGGGGGGTCCACCAGGAAGGATTTCGTCCCCAGTAGATTGACGGCGAAGGTCTTTTGAGTAGACTTCAAGAATATTGAGGGGATTGCTCTTTTTTAGACCAGCAACCATGGATGTTTGCATGTGTTCACTGGTCAGAGTAGAAATAGCATCTCAGGTGCACATTGCAGCCTGGAAGTTTCCTCTGTACTTGGCATGCAGGTAACACTGTAATATTGGCTATTATTAATGTAATGTATGTAATTTTGCTAATTATTAAATATGCCAGTGAAAAGGCCATGTCACTCGTGGGTGAAATGCCCATTGACAATCCTGGGCAGCGTATACTAGTAACTTCGTCACGACCATTGCAAAGCTCACGTTCATCTCTCTAGAACCTTGCTTTACATGTTCAGCTCAATGTCCCCAATATTGCTGATTCGGATGAGCAAATAGAATTTCATGGGCTCCCAGCTACCCTTGACACAGCCACCCTAGGCACTCACCCTCTGTCGCAGTCCGCAAACTGCACCTCGACTACAAGTAATGTACAATTGATGCTCCAAACAAAGCCAGCACCCCGGAATAGTCAAGACGTTCACAAAAGCCATAGCATTACACTCTTGTCCGCACTGTCTCCAAATACACCAGAATCTAGACAAGTGCTCAGTTGATCTGCGTGGGAGCGGCGTCCAAAAAAGCTCGGGCATGTGCACGTTGGTGACACTGCGCAGCAGCACTTTTCACAAGATCTTGTTCTTTTAGATCCTGACACCAGCACTCCATCAAGACCAGAGACGCTAGAAGCACCACTCAGTCGATCTGGGTGGGAGCAGCGTCCGCAAACAGCTCGGGCATGTGCACGTTTGTAACATTGCGAGGCCGGTACGCTCGCTTCGCCTTCTGCTTGGCGCCCGGCGGCGGCCGCCGCCGCGGCCCTGATCGCGGAGCCGGTGTGATGCCGGATCTCCGCAGCTCGTCCTCCAGAGCCTCTGGGTCTGCCGGCACCTGAACAGGTAAGCGCATCCACATGATTTTACCGCTGTGCTACTGTCCCGGTCTCAGAGGACTGCTGACCGGACTACAGTCTTACCGGTTAGAAAGCGGCAGGAGTGCCCCAACTGTGGCGCCCAACCGGTGTTATTTCAACACCATCATGCCTGGAAGTCACGTTCTTCAGAGTTATTTTGGAACGCTTCTTTTTGCTTTTGGCTAATGCACCTGCGTGTACTAGTCACAGCTGTTCGATGTGGTTCGTTGATCAGAGCAAGTCCTGCAATCCTCTATCAGAGCAAATGTATGCATGCTTCAGATCAACAATTCTTCTGACGGATGTTGGCATGTGCTGATGCCGCTGTCACATTCATTAAGTTCTGATGGCATTCCCCTCTGACTACTAATGCCCTTTTGCTGGCATTGTCAAGGTGCACAGCGAGGCAGCCGTTCTTGAGCTTACAGTGTGCAATGGGAAACTCTTTGCTAAGCCACATCCGACCTGAAGAGATATCGATTCGGGCACTGGACAGCTGTCCTGCAAGGCTCAACATGGCGAAACAGTGGAAGTAGCAGAATGAGTTTGTAGCGCACCGTGACTTCGTGCCACAGAGCAGCAACGTCCGGATCGACGCGGATCAGGGGGCGTTCCTCCCGAGGGTACAAAACGTCATCGCCTCCCACGTCCACACTAGGCAACGCCCAGATCAGGCCCTCCGATTTCAGCGCTGCGATGTCAGCTGCCACATCAGCGTACGTGTCCTTCAGCGTCCCTGCGCCAGCACACCAACTATCATTCCTATTCAGGTTTTAGGGTGTCGGGATTTTCTATTTTTTATATGTTCGTGCAGTTCCAAAATAGGCAAGCTCCATGTGCAACCAAGCTGCCCGCAATAGGGGTTTGAGGGGGATAACTCTCCAGATAGAATCAATGAGATCCGTGCCTGCATAGGTGCCCTCTGGCAACCGCTGCAGATGCATGTACAGCTGCTTCTTGTCGCCCAGCTCATGCGCTGCCTGCCAAGCAAGATGAGAAAAAGTTCACGCCTGACAAATAAAGTGCAGAGGAAGTTATACTGCCGTTGTGAGAACCAGCATCATCGCAACTGATCACAGCTGCAGGGGACCGAGACCACACTTGTGTAGTGCTACACAGAACACAAGATTATATTACCATTCAGGCTCTCAATACCTTGCTTTAGGAAGCCACAACAGACGCCTAGCGAAAACCAAATCTCCTATCATCCACGCCAAATGCATGGTCCTGGAAAAGAGCGGTTGGACAGACCTTGTAGGTGAAGGAACCATCCGGGAGGACCTCAATCTTGTCGTTGGCGGCCAGCGCCATGTGCAGGGGGGTCCCGGGGGATGCGTCATGGTCAAAGCGCGCGCTGATGTCGGCCGGTGACAGCGCGGACATCCGGTCAGCAAGCAGGTGATCAAGAACATTCTGCGCGCCACCCAACTTAGTCAACAGAGACAAAGCCATCTTTGCGCAATGCACTTCGCACCCCAACCAATGCTCTGCGAGCCAAGCCTTCCATGTCATGAAGTGTGAAGAATGGCCACCTTCTGCCTGCATATGTATACTGACATCTCGCCGAAAAACAAAATTACAGCAGGTCATCGTTTTATTATCACCAAGCTTGCATCGCCTAGAGTGGGAAATTCTAAGAGTGTTGGCACGATGCTATAGGGGTTGCGTGTAGTTGGCACGCATTGGAAAGTGCAAGATGCCTCCAACTCACCTTGATCTGCTTGGCAAGGGGCACGGTGCTCCTTGTCACGCTGTTCCTCACGGCCTCCTTTCCCGTGAGAGGGCTCTCAGATGGAGCCTGGCCTCTTCCCCTGCCCCTGCCAGCTTTTGGCTTCCCATCCCTCTTTGGAGCAGCTTTCTTTGGCTGCACAAGCAAGTTATCACAAATTGGCTGAGTCTGCTCTGTAACACGAAAACAATAGGATGACTCCGCGATTAAGATTGTTTGAGTCTCTCCACTTGGGTGCTCTTGAGATCGAGTCAGAGAGGAACTGCAGATCACCGAGCCAGCCTGGCAACTCGCTTGCTGCCTGGGCTTGCTAGGGCACAATAAGATATTGTTGAGTAGAAGAAGATTAGTTACCTTCCGAGCAGCGCTGGCAGAGCTTGTTGCGATCTCAGCTTGTCGCTTGCGAAATGCCTCAAGCGCCTTCTGCAGATTCTGGCTCTTGTCAGCCATTTGATCTCATCGGCACATGGAAATACTTCTGTGAAATCTGAGATCATCCCATTGCCAAGCTTCAGCCATCTACGAGTTATGATCGACCATCGGCTCTTTCATTTTCTTGAGCTTGAGACAAATGAACCACTGTTCACCACCTTAAGGTTACAATATTGTAGCAGGCGTGCGAAAATAAGATGAGTGAGTTTACAGCACTAATAATTTTGTGGGGAAGCTCCCTGTTCAATATCAGTCAGGTGTTCCTGCGTGAGTCATCCGGCCACGTGGCCAATGAGCTCGAGCCAATTTCGGCAACCCTCACATTTCAATGTGCCATGGTTGGGTCCGAGATAATGCTCCAGCATGCACAAAGACGAGAATAGCAAGTGATTTATGAAGAAGAAGTGTCCTCGGATCTGCGTAGAGTTGCAGCGAAAACTTCGGGTTGCGCTTTACGCAACTGCTGGTATACAAGATGAAGGCACAACAAAGCGCTGGCCCCTCTTGCTACGCACGTGCTATGTGCAGACAACCCTTATTCGGGGGTTTCAGCTGAGAATGCACGGATGGCAATCTGGGAGACTCGTTAGCCCGAGAACTGCACGGTTCCTTTCCCCCTTAAACAGGTTTTATCGAGCTCATGCGAAAGATAGGAAAGCCGACAGTCATGGGTAGCGAAATCTGAGGCGATATAGCCCCACATGACAAGCCCTTCGAAACAGGTATTTCGCAATTTTCTCTGGGAATTTGTCTTCTCTTGCATGGGCCTCATCTGCAAGACGCGTTGGACATACTTCCCCTGGCATCGGCGATGGCTTACCCATTGTAGCTGGTGGCCTGTATCTTCTCAAGCAATTCGTTTTTTTTTGCTATTAGCAGGCAGATTCTTGTTGCCTATTCGTCAAGTTGACATGCACAACTTCAGTTCATAGCATCCGTACCGTATCCGACGCATTTTGCAAGTGTCATCCTGTATAGCAGACTGCAGTGCACTGCAATGATGTCTAAATGCAGCATAATAAATACCCAGAGGCATGCTGCCCGTTTTGTCTTGATGCTGCCAGCGCTGGCACTGGGAAGGGATGAAGACGCAGTTATGGGTTGGCGTGCCAGCTCAGAATGTCCCACATGGTTATCTTCTGCCTGCAGGAGCGCAAAATGCCGCTGCCGCCGTCCCTGGCCAATGCCACACCCGCGGAGTTGCAGCGCCTGATTGTGGACTCCCTCAGAAAGCTCAAATCCCGCGACAAGCGCATCACGGAGCTCACAGCAGCCAATGAGAAGTCGGCCGCTGAGCTGGCTGCGCTGCAAGGGCAGTGTAGCAGCCCGGACGGATCATTCACTGGTGCGGGAGAGAATGCAGGAGCTGTTCAGCTGCAGGTGCGGCTCTTGCATGCCTCCAATGCATTCTACACCTTGAATGCATGGCAGGCTGTCTGCAGGCTTGCTGAGATACGAGTGTAAGCATCTGCTGTGGGCTAAAGGTAACTGCCCTCCTGTGCGAATGCAGAAGCTTCACATGATGAGAGGAAAGCGTATGTCTGAAGGCATCATGGTGGATGTGCAAGCAAGCCATCAAATTCTAGCTTTAATGACAATTTGTCTGCAGAAAACATTGGAGGAGCTGGCAGCGCTGAAGGCTAGTGCTCAGGCTGACTTGGCGGGCGAGCAAGCTGCGCATGAAGCCACCAAGAGCCAGCTCGAGGCATCCCAATCGGAAAACAAGACCTTCTTGGAGCAGGTGCGAATTCGCAAGCATGACACACACGCTTAGAGAATAAGAAAGAAGCCTCTTGGCAGGCTATTATCTTTTGTGGTACCAGTTCTCGAATTGAACGATGCAAAACTAGGTGCAACTTGGTGTGCTGTGTGGGAGCATTTGTCACAATCTGCCTCGACAACTGCACCATTATTATATGGTGACTTGAGACTTGACATTTGACTCGCATCAATAAGGGCCCTCACAAACTGTCCTTCAGTAGCAAAGGCTCTGGATGGAAAACAACATGTGCTGACAGAGCAGTGTGATTCTGGCTGCAGTTGGGAGCGCTGAAACAGGCGATGCGCCAGCTGGCGGATGACAAGGACGCCTCAGTGGAGTCAGCGCTGAAGCCTCTGCAGGAGAAGCTGGCAGCGCAGCAGCAGGAGCTGGACGCCACAGACGCCGCCTTGAAGGCTGCACAGGGGGTGCGCACTGTTTTGGGAGCATTCTGCAGCCTTGAAGCCTTCGTGATGTCTGCAGAGGTCACAAGGCAACAGTGTAGTCAACACATGAGAATCCAATGCCCGCTTGAAGGGTCTGTTCCCCGGTGCCAAAGAAGCCCTTCTTGTGTAAGATTTCATATGTATGGAAATGAACCAAAACAGAAATACTACTTACTGTGAGATGGGGTTCTGTTTAAACTTTGCAGGAGACAGCAGCGGCTGAGGAGAGACTGCAGGCAGCAGCCTCCAAGGCTGAAGCCGAAGCTGCCTCGCTTGGAGCAGCGCTCTCTGCAGCAAAGGATGACGTGGCAGCTCTGCAGGAGACAGTCAAGGTGCAGGCCGCTGAGCTGTCGCGCCAGCAGGGCGACACATCAACGGCCCAGGAGCGCGCCGCAGAGCTGGAAGCTTCCCTGGAAGCTGCCAAGGCTGGTTCCGAGAAGCAGCTCGCTGAGCTGGAACAAGCAAGGATCCAGGTCAGCGAGGCGGGCGCCCGAGTGAAGTCGCTGGAGACTGAGCTGGAAGAGGCGGGAAGCAAGTTGGTAGCCGAGCAGGAAGCCAAGCAGAAGCTTGCTACTGTGCTGGAGGCAGCCGAAGCGAAGCTGGCCGCCACTGCAAAAGAGCGCAAGACAGCTGCAGAAGAGTCTGCAGCTACTGATGAGCGGGACGCAGCAAGCGCGGCCAGAATCGGTGAGCTGGAGTCTGAGCTCAAGGCGGCTGCAGCAAAGCTGGACGCAGCTGCCGAAGAGCGCACGGCGCTTGCAAAGCAGTCTGCAGCTATTGAGGAGCAGAAAGCAGCCAGGATTGCTGAGCTGAAGGCTGAGCTGGCGGAAGCGCACACAGCGCAGCAGAGCACAGAGGAGAAGCTGCACGAGGTGGAAGCGCAGCTGGCGGCTGCGGCAAGCATCCACAAGGCCGAGGCAGCGCAGGTAAGCACTGTCACATTTGATCAACCCAATGTGAGGACTTGCTGTACTGTTGCTTTTACCTGATGGCCAAGATTGTATCTACCTCACAATGAATGATAATGCTCGGGGGTCCTAAATACTTTGGAGCTCCATGGGTCTGGGACTTAAGCTACTCAGTGTATGGGTGATAAAAAGAGCCACCGGGTTTTGATAGCTTGCTATACTGCAACTTGATTTTTGTGGAATGAACCTTGGAAACTGCATGCAGGTGCAAGAGCAGCTGACGGCAGCCAGGGCGCAGCTGAGCGAGCAGGCGGCGGCTGCCACGGCAGCTGCCGCAAACCTGGAGCTGCTGCGAGAGCGTTGCGCGCGGCTGGAAGCAGACCTGGCCGATGCGCACGCCGCGGCCGAGGCAGCCGGTGAGCGTCTCAGCTGGAAGAAGATTGTTCCGTGTACAACCTTGCTCCAATTGCAGTTGTTGACTTACAGAGCCACAACTTTGGCCCGTACCCTGCAGCGTGGCAGCTTTGGCCTGCAGTGAAAAAGTCATGTCAGCTATGGTGGATGCCTGCAAATTGGTTTGGGTTTCGTCGACCCTTGTATTTGTCTCATGTAAAGTACTCCTCCCAAGGGTCCGTGACATGCACTCTCAGTTGCATGCATTCCCTTGAATAGGCATCTCTAGCAGTGTTCGTTTTGAACCTTCAAATATCAATTAAAAATTAAACATTCCGGCTGCAGAAGGGCCGGCCGAGAACGGCGACGCGCCGGCGCCAGAGGTTGCCGACGGCTTTGTGGAGGCTCCCGGGACGCCGAGCGCGACCGCCTCCTTCCGCGGATTGGACGGCCTCGCCGCGTCCGCCTCCCCCGCCAAGTCGGCCGCTGTTTTGGAGGCGCGAATTTCAGAACTCGAGGTAGCGGCCCACTATCTCACATTGAAAGTGTTAGCAGGGTACTGTTCTGATTGTACCGAATCGGTTCCTGGTTCTGTCAAGGGGTGGCACATGTTCATGCTTTCATTTCCCCCAGCATTGCGTGTCTGGCCTTGCATCCAGAGAAACCCTGTCTGCCATAACACCGCGTTCGTCATTTAAGATATGATATACTGAATATATACTGCAAGCCTATGTGATCTGGAATGAGATTTGTAAAAGTAATGGATTGACAGGCATGTGCCGGCATGTGCGCGCAGGCGCAGCTGGGCGTGTTTCGGTCGGAACAGAAGCAGCCGGCGTCCAACGGCAACATTCCCTCCCCTGCGGACGCCTTATTTGTCAGCGCCGAGCCAGATCTAGCGCAGATCTCTAAGTCCGTTTCCGCGCAGCACTCTGAGCAGCTGGCTGATGCACAAGCTGAAGTGGCTCGCCTCAGCGCGGAGCTCACAGCTGCAAAATCTGAGTTGGCTTCTGCAAAGGTGGACAGTCAAAAGGTTGTGGTCGAACTTGCTGCAACAAAGGAGCAGGCGCTGCGAAGCGCAGCTCTTGAAGCAGAGAAGAAGGAGCTTGAGAGGAGGTTGGCTGAGGTCAGCGCTGACAACACTCGCCGCGGCGATGACATGCGCGTGCTTGAGGGCGAGCTGGCGAAAGTCGAACAGGAGCTGGCAGCTGTGCAGCAGGCGCTTGCAGCTGCTGAGGAACGCAGCAAAGCCAAGAACGGAGAGCTGCAGCAGCAAGTCACGAATTTGGAGGCTTCCCTTGCAGCCGCCACGGCCGACATGGCGAAACAGGATGAAGCCGGGAACGCCGAGATCCGCGGATTGCAAGAGACTATAGCACGGCTGGAGGCAGCCGCCGCTGAGCGCGCTGATGTCAGCGGCGCTGAAGTGAGCGCGTTTAGTCAGCAGGTAGAGTCACTGCAATCAGAGCTGCAGACGCTGCGCGAGAGCGCTGACGAGTACGCGGGTGCCAGCGAGGCGGAGATCCGGGGGCTGCGCGAGAAGCTGGCGGAAGCTGAGGCGGCTGCCAATGTTGCCGGCTCCGGCGCCGGGGAGGATGCAATTAAGGCTCTGCAGGAAGAGCTAACGGCCGCAGAAACTGCCAAGGCTGCCCTGCAGGTGGGTATCTTTTTTTCTTGTAGTGCTAATCCGTTGCTTCTCGATGAATATTTCATGTGGTGGGCATGCATATATTAAAGTCGCTGCCAGCAGCACATAATCGACATCAATACGTGTAGTTCAATTTGGTGATAGCTTTTAGTCAAGGGCCGGGTTTCCTGGACACCTCACTAATTCTACCCCAAGATATTGCCACCCAATTTGATGTGACGAAACTTGACCAGCTCGCCCATCTGTTGTGCAGGATCGGTGCGGGAAGCTGGAGCAGCTGTTCATGGGAGTCAGCTCTGCGGGTCAGGCGCTGGAGGATCACTGCACAGGGCTGGACGGCGAAGCTGCGCAGCTGCAAGACTGCTTCGACGAGGAGCACGCGCTCAGACTGTGTCTGCAGGTGTGCCCATTACTCATGTCCCTTCCTTGCTCCTTGCACAAGAGAGCTAGCCTTGTTCTTACATCCTCTGCCGCTGAAACGCTGGGCCTCCACGTGCATCTGTGCAGGCACTGAACAGTACCTGTTCTGATTATTTGCCGGTGCAAGGAGGGGTAATGCTTGATGACTTTATCAGGTGTGCCTCAGGATGCTATGTCTCTGGGATGGCATTTTGGGCTCCTATGGTTGGCAGCTTTGGACTAGCAACATTAAAGTTGTCTCGATGTGGCTGCTACAGGAGCAGCTTGCTGCAGCAAAGGCAAAGCTGAGCGAGCTTCAGACAGAAGCGGATGCATCAGGGTCTTCTAAAGCGCTCAATGGGAACGGGCCAGCCGAGCAGACAGCAGAGTCCAGTCAGGCGGCTGCTGAGCTGGAGGAGCTGCGAGCTAAGCTGCCTGAGGTTGAGGCTCTGGCTGCAAGAGTGCCAGAGCTGGAGGCAACCATTGCAGAGCTGCAGGCAGTAAAGGTACACTCACCTCATCGACTTCTTTACCGAATTAGCCTTTGGTCAGACAGGTTTGCATCATCTGATCCGTCATGTAGTGTTTTGTTGGATTCTTTGGTCCAGTGGACCGACAGGCCAGTCTGACCACTAGGTGGGGCTGCATATTGCTTACTGTCATCAGGTATGCAGCAGACAGGCCTGGCTTGGCCTGAGAGGCACTCGGTTACTATGATTTTTGAAATCTGAGCAGAATTCACCCTGCGTCAGAGCATGATATCAACAGTTGCTGCGTTGTGCTTACAGGAGGAGCTGGAGGCTCAGCTGAAGGCCCAGTCTGCATCAGCCCAGTCTTCGTCAGCCCACCAGGCAGCGGAGGCAGCTGCTCTGCTGGAGGCGGTAAATGCTGAGAAGGCCGCCCTCCAGGTGACTCATGAGTGAAATTTTTCTCTCCTCATGACAAAGGCCTCAGCGCATCCATGCCTTTAATGGACCCCATCAATCTCTCTGGAAAACAGTTTTTGTCTTGTTGGTGCATGTCTGTACAACTGCAGCCAAGTGTGTAGGGAGTTGGTCGCGGCAGGCATACACTGTGAGCAAACACTTGGACAGACCAGGGAGTGCGCCCACCACTTTGCCTGTAGACGCTATTGCTGCATCGTGGTGAAGCGCTTACGCGCCTGTGATTTGTCATGGGAGGTGCTGGTGCGGCAGCAGGTTCCTCATGGGAGGGCATGGGCATGTGACCACTTCTGCCCTTACTGCAGTGATAGAATCTGCCGGTTCTGGTGGTTCCGGTTTGAACTATTTTTTACCGTTGGGTTTTCTGTGTTGTTGCAGGCGCAGTTGGCGGTCGCAGAGCAGCGCGGTGCAGCGGCAGCGGCAGAGGCGGAAGCCGCCCAGAAGCTGTCGGATGAGCGGGAGCTGTTACTCGTGGCCGTCGCGCCTTCCAATGGCGACATCGGTGATGATGCGGTGCGCGGCGTTTTAGTCTACCAACTCTAGGAATCTCGGTCTGGCTGCTTGTTCTTGATGGCGGCGCTCAAATTCTGCTCCACAAAGCTTGAAACCACAGTGTTGCTCTTCTGTCATGCCAATTCTTGGTCTTACCTTTCCTTTCGATGTGCATTGACGCCTGTAACCCCATCTCACTGGCGTGTGGAATGCTCTATTTGCATAACCAAATTAAGGAGCCAGCTGTGAGGCTTTTCATTCTGTTCTAACAGCGAGCAGGTCTCTCTGTACAGTTTGCCGCCCAATGGCCCCATCATGAACCTGTGTTTCATGATCAAGATTGGGAGCCATGCAATGACGGTGAGATTTTGCTCCATCTGTGCAGGTGATAGAGGAGAGCGCGGCCCGGGCGGCGGGAGCGCCGTCGCAGCCGGGGACGCCGGGCAAGGCGGCCAAGTCGCCGCGGGCCGGGGCCGACGCTGCCACGCTGGCGGCTGAGCTGGCGGACGTCAAGAAGCGCTTTCTGGCCGTCGCCAAGAAGAAGCAGGCCGAGTACGCCAAGAAGGTGCGCGCTGTAAGCTTGGGTTGTTGCATTGATTGGTAATGAAATCTTTTGTTTTATTTAGAGACCAGACTACGCTGGTTTCTTGCATGTATGCAACTATGCCGAGAGGTTGCCTGCAAAAGTGCTGTAGAAGACCTTGCCGAGAGGGTGACGTGGAAGGGGAACATGGCGGTGAATGATACTTATGGTGAGATGGCTTGCTTTTTCACAAACTCGACCAACACACGAGTGCACCGCTTTGAGGGAAGAGACCATTATTTCTTCTATTGCCATCCAGACGGCCGCCTGCCTACTGTCTTTTGCTGCTGGAGAGCTTCTAGCTCGGTGTCTCTTGGAGGTGGAAGAGAGCCAGTCATCCTCACAATACTATGGCTTTGCCCAGGCTGACAAGCACCAACGCTGTTGCAAATCACACGCATCGTGATTGTCTCAGGAGGAGTGTTGTGCATCAGGTGAAAGAGCTAGAGGAGGCGCTCCACGCAGCACAGGCGGATGGCGCGGCGCACGCGGCAAAGGCGGCGGAGAGCGAGGCAGCGCTGAGGGCGTGCATGGGCCGAGTGGCCGACCTCGAAGCGCGCGTCGGCACCGCGCCGGAGGCCGTCTCGCCCAAAGTGCGCCCATGCACGAGCGAATAGTCTTCTCTAAATTGCACGGCATTTCCACCTTTCTGCCAAGAAAATCATTTGTAAGGAGGGCAGTGGGTGTGCTTACTGTTTCTGAGACGTGTGCATTGTCTCATCAGCAGCCTGATATGATAAACCAGTGAAAGGAAGGGTGTGCATGCTGTGTCTGCAGTTGCAATTGGTCGACGGAATGGGTTTTGAAACTTGTTGATGTTCTCAATGAATGGCACAGCTACTGTTTTTGAAGCAGTGGTAAAGATGCCCTACTTCGACAAAAAAACCTACCAACAGGCCCATCTTCAAAGCCAGCTTCTTCTTTCTTAGAAAGCAGATCAAAGAGATGTCTGCCTGTGAGGCCTACGGGATGCAAGGCCCGTTCAACGAAACGCCGAATGGTTCTTTGAGAGACACGCTTTTGCTTCATGCTCTGGTGTTGAAGCTCCCATTGGGTTCAGTCAACCAGCCATGCCATAGTGAATGCCAATTTCAGAGGTCTGTGTAACATGTTGCGGGGCTGCGTTCCTTGTATTGCTTCAGATTGGCTTGCAATGGTGCGTTTCTGCAGAAGTTCAGTCCCTGAGGCCGCCAGATGGCGAGCTACCTGGTTTGGCGCAATGGAAGGTAGCCCAGCCTGAGCCATGCATTGTCTCGTTAGATATACTGGTGCTGAGGCTTCCAGCATTGAGGTGCTGAGATCCTGATCGCAGGTGAACATTGAGGCGCTGCAGGCGAGCCACGCCAAGGAGGTGGCAGAGCTGTCAGCCCAGGTGACTCCCTCATTCTCCCTTGCTTACCCCGTTGCTTGGCAGAGATGATGAGGTATAGCAACACACAACACGCAGCATCATGTGCTTCTTGGCGTATCATTGATAGGTAGCCGCAGGCATAGCTGACAGGACAGCCTGAAGGGCAGACGTCATGTGTAGATATTCTTATCTGATATCGAATCTCAGTTACATATTTGAGTTTGAAACCGACAGGTGGAGGCGGAGAGGACAGAGCGGGAGGCTGCGCTTCAGCGGCTGAGGAAGGAGCAGGAAGCCGAGCGCGAACGTGTCAAGCGCGCCCTGGCAGAGCTCAAAAAGAAGCTCGACAGGTGCGGCCCCCGGGCACCGTCAACAACACCCTGTACTACTGCCCCGAGATTGCGTATGTGTGGCAATTGGAGGTGTTGGGCCCTTGAAAGATACCACTGGTTGTTCAGAGAGCTGCGCAAGCCATCCTCGTCCGCATCACAAAAGCCTTCATTGACGGGCATCATTCTTGCATCATCATGTTTCCTGTCTCCTGCCAACGAGAGTCAGCAGCTAGGCACTTAACAGGACACCTGACTACCAGCACCTGTCCCTTGCTGGTCTTAGAGCACTAGGGATGCCCTGAGAAGGGTTTTCCGGTCCTCAACTTGCTGTTTACCAAAACGCTAACATTGACAGTGTAAAGGATGGTGGGCCCCGGCAGGCGGGGGCGGTATTGAGCACAGTGCCCGTCTGGCGAGTCCATCAAAGAATAGCGCTTTGGATTTTTTTGCTTGCAGGTGATCTGCGTACGCACCTCGCCTGCGGCAGGAACAAGGTGTAGAGTTCAAAATATGTATGACGCGCGCGCAGGTCGACAAAGGAGACGAAGAAGGCTGAGACAGCGTTGGCGGAGTTGCGCGGCCGCGCCGAGGCCGAGAAGGAAGGGCTGCGATCGTCGGCGGCGGCCGCGGAGGACCGGGCCGCGGCAGTGCGCGAACAGGTCGGCCGCCTGGAGCAGGAGCTGCAGTCCTACAAGGTGCGCAGGACCTGCCTAGTGCCGAGATGAAGTTGAAACAAGCAGAAAAGCGGACTTCAGCGTCTCTGGATTCTCGGATGGGGGCAATTCCTGGGCCGGAAGTATTCTCCCTGATGGGCTTGTATGGCACTGTCCGATTTGACAGCAGAGGAGCATGTGAGCTGCATCACTCCATGTGAGTGCTTGTGGTCTGTGGTTTTGAAGATTTCACGATATCCAGTCCTGCAAAACCAAGACATGGCAACCCTCTTTCAACATCTCAGGCCGTGAGACGGGACAATTTAAGCGCCGAGGTGAGGGATAGCCTTTGGGTTGCCGTCATGCGCAGGCGCGAGCGCATGCGCTGCTGAAGTCAAAGGAGACGGAGCTGCGCAGCGCGCGCGAGGAGGTGGCAGCAGAGAACGCCGCCGAACTGGCGCGCGCCCATGACGAGGCCGCAGCCGCCGCCAGGGAGCTTCAAAAGGTGCGTCTGAGAGCTTGAAAGGACCCACATAATTCTGACTGTGGCTGTTTGGCTCTGGATCTGGACTTTGTCTGAACCATGGATTCCTGTTTTCAAGCGCCTGCGGAGGGTGACATGTACACATTATGCCGAATGCCTCAGAGGTTTGTTGGGCGGCAGGGGATAATCCGATCTCAGTGCATTTTTTGGATCTCGTGCTGTCCTGCCTTTCCTGGGCAAGACATCCTGGCACACTCCATATGCAGTACGAGGGATACAAATATCAATGCCGAGCATATGCCCTCACTTTGCTGAAATGAGCTAGAGGAATGGAATTTCTGCTTGTTTTACATCAGGTGAGGGAGGAGGCGCGGGAGGCGGTGGCGGGGGCGAGGGAGGAAGGCAACGCCTCTGCGCAGGCGGCCGAAGAGGCGGCCACGCGCGCGCAGGAAGAAGCCGACCGTGCCAATTCTGCCGCCAGTGCATCGGCGTCATCCGCCGAACAGTGGAAGCAGCGGTGGGGCAACTGCATTTGTTGTCTTTACTGGGACGTCTTTTGATGTCTTTACTGGGACGTCTTTTGAATTCTTCTCTTGGGGACAATTCGTCTGCAGCGACTGAGTCAAGCTCGTGTGGGATACGGCGCTTCATGGACAGGATTTCTCGCCAGAGTGCTACAGTGTAATTCGGCCATTTCTGCTTTGTACAAACAGAAGCAAAGATACGGATATGCCACAGCAGGCTTGCAAGTGGTAACCGCATTTGCTAGCAATCAGCAGGCAATGGGCTCGCTCAGACGCCCGAACAGCATGATTGCACATCCCACCGGTATCAAGAGCAGGAAAAAACGCAAGAAGATCGTTTGACATTTGAGTTCAAAACCCAAACCCCAAAGATGTGGATCTGGCGCAGGTATGAGGCGTTGGAGGCGCGGCTGGATTCGCTGCGGGCCGAGAGGCGGCCGGCGGCGGGCGCTCCGCCGGAGATGCTGGCGCGGCACGCTGCCGAGGTCGAGGGCCTTGTGCTGCAGGTTGCTACACTGCAGGTGCGCTCCTCTTCAAGGATATTCACTGAGGTTGTGCTCATTCTGACTGCGACCTCGGGCATGGAACTGGCTGTCGATGAAGTCCTATGAAGACAATGGACACCTTATGTGAATCTGGCAGTACTTATCGTCCTAAGTTGATCGAAAATCAGCCCTATGTTTGGATCTCGGCAATGTTGTGCGGCAGCGCTTCTCTGCAGCCCCGTGTTGATCCAACAAATAACAGCAGTTTATCACGGCTGTACGCTTTGCACAGGTATGAGGGGATGGTGTTGGGTTGGAACGTAGGTCTGTAAGAGTTCCAACAGCTTTGAATGCTGCACAGGAGGAGTTTGACAACTACAGGAACACAGCGGAGGCAGTGGCTGAAGCGAAGGACGCTGAGCTGGCCAAGGCCTTGGAAGGCAACGCTTCCTTACGCGAGCAGCTGGCGGACGCTCGCGCAGCTGCCGCCCAGGTGCCATTTGAATTTTGACTCACTTTTCCCCTTAAGGGCAGACTGCTTTGTGCATCCCCCAATCCTGCTGCACGCACTGTTGAAAAATTTCAAACCGCACTGCACTGTAGCGCATTTAAGATAGAGCCCTGCCAGCCTCATCTCTCCCTGATTTGCATGGTTGCAAGCAAATCCCGAAGCCTCATCTTCGCTCTGTGCTGGACCTCAAGCCCCATTCGTCACTCATTTCAAGCCTCAAATTACGCATGTGGGTCTGATCTTCTGTGTGAGAGCAGTACTCTGGCGGCTTATTCACCCCTGTTACTGAGCCGTGTCGATGCATTTGTCAACAGGCGCGCAGCGATGGGGAGGAGGGCGGCGCTGAGGCGGAGGCGGCCGGCTCGGGGTCACTGGGGGATATGCAGCAGCAGCAGTGGCCGCCCGTTGCAGCCGCCATGACCAGCAGCTTCTCTGCCAACCTTGGCATGATGACTCGCCGATCCGCCAACCTGCACGTGAGCCCTGCGCCATATTTTCTTACCCTGAAACACTTGGATGAGTAAGCACTGTGAACCTGGCGCGTGGTTTGTCAAGATGTGGCAGGTGTGATACTTCAAGTTGATTGCCACATGATCGAGGTGTGTCCCCCATTTGCCAGACGGTGGCAGAGGGAGGTCCTCGAATGATGTAGATTATCACTTGGTGTATCAGTCCTGCCACAAGCCATGCGTCAGAGATGATCTGGCGTTTTTGCCACATATCATGCGGAGTACTCGACATGCATATCATCCGTGAGCTCTTTCTGCCACAATGATTGCTAGTGGTCCCTTGGCTGCTTAGCATGTGGACATCTTCGCATAGTATGTGTCACAGAGGCACAGTCGCCCTGATTCCATGTTTATCATTCACTTCTAAGGCACATCTTCGTTCAAATTTGAGATCTGAGGGCTCACAAGTCGGTCTTCCTACGGACTTAGACCCTCTGCAGGAATTCTTCTGCACTTGTATCCCCTTTTCTGAGACGATTCTTGTGGTGGCTGCCCGCGCACAGCACAATAAATTCCTTCATCCCACCGATACAACTACCCTTCCCCCTTCCCAGCATGTCAGGGGTCTTCGCATTCCACCACAGCCCTCTGACTGGGACATGACCTCTGCTTGATGCTTAAGTGTTGCTGTCCAGAGCACCATGCACTTACATCGGTGATGGAAATTGGGAGCACTGTGTATCCGCGCAGGGCGCATGCCGATGTCACAGGGCGCATAAGCTGACGTGTCGCTGATGTCACAGGGCACGTCCAACGACCCGGAGGCGGCGCGGCTGGGGCAGCGGTTCAGCGAGGACAGCGGCCGGCTGCCGGGCGCGCGGCTGTCGATGGAGGACGGCGCCAGCAGCTTTGCGGCGCTGTTCGGGCCGGGGCCGGGAGGGAACGCCACGTTGGGCGCTCTCGGGCGGCGCGACAGCCAGAGCAGCTTTGTCAGCAGCCGCCTCGACGACCTGGGCCTCAACCTTGACCTGCCAGGACTGCAGGTAGTAATATTAAAATCTGCTGCAGCCCATATCACTGCCACTGCCTGTATAGCAGGGGTGAATGCAGCGGTGAAGTGCCCAACATCAATACTGCCTGTAGCAAGGATGTGGCCTTTCTGAACTCTCTCGCCAAATTTTCCAGGATTTGAGATGAAAACCCTTGAAAAGAGGGGATTCTTCATCGTCCCAGTACTAAGCCTGCCGATGGAAGATTATTTGTGGGAATTTGGCACAGTATGTAATTGGGCATGCCAATATTTCCCATTCGAAGGCCCACCAAGCAACATTGATTGTCTCTTGGAGTCCTGGGAGTTCATGACCATCCTGAGGTGTCATGAACAAGTGCACAAATGAGTAATTTTGTGTGTGAGCGTGCAGGAATCGACGCTGCTGCGGCTTGCGGAGAGGCAGGCCGGGCGCGAGGAGGAGCTGGCGGCCGCGCGCGCAAAAGTGGGTGAGCTGGAGGCCGAGCTGGGGGACGCGCAGCGAGAAATTGAACTGCGACAGGAGCAGGAGACCGCTCTCAAGGAGGTGATTCATTACTTTCTCCCCCCGTCAACTCCCTTGACCCTGACATTGTGAGGGTCGGCAAGTATCACCAACGGTTTGATAAAATCTGGTCAGAGACTCAAGGAGGCTTCTCCATGACCTCAATTAGTTGTGCCTGGGATTCTGTGGAAGTGCCCTCCTGTATATGATTGTGCAAGGATACATACATACCTTGGGGGATGAGTGCTTTGCATAGATTTTCGAGTCTAATTTGAGGGGGTCTCAGGGGTTATGTGAATTTCCGCATTTCCATTCCTCTCGCTCAAGAGCAGATTTTCAAAAAAACCCAGCATGCACAGGTGTCCTGCTTTGTGCAGAACTGTGAAAACATCAAGAGACTCACAAATAAACCATGCTGCGTCCAGGCGCTGCGTGAGATAGAGCGGCAGCGTGCGCGCGAGAAGCTCAAGGACGACAGCGGCACCGACGTCCACTATCTCAAAAACGTCATCCTCAAAATGTTCGAGACCGGTGCGCCGCTGATTTCTGCTCTTTCGCTCTCTGCTGCTGCACATCTGCATGTGGCCTCACAGCTGGTTCCGGCTGCCTGCTCTCTGGTTTGCTTCTTGTGTGTTCTTGTCACTCCCACTGCTGCCTTGTCATTTAGCAGATGCATGCACGGATCACGGTCCTGGATTCGTAACTTTATATTCCTTTGGGAATATCCAGGATTAGGATCTCGGCTGGCATGTGCTAAATGGCAAAGCAGTCAGCTTGCAACCATTCAATATATTATACATTGCAGGGGTCACTAAAGAAGCCATGATTATATGCGAGAGCCCATTTTTCCAATGTTCTTCTGCATGCCGAGCGCCTCCCGATGGGGACGTGTAATTTTCTGCGCAGGCATGCCCTGATCGCCACTCTCAGACTGCCCAGCCATGTGACTTTATTTCAGTTCGTGTGGATTTATTCTAGCATCAATTCTCTGCGCAGGCGAGGCCCGGTCACTGCTGCCGGTGGTGGGCATGATGCTGCGGTTCAGCCCGGCAGAGATGAAGCGCTGCCAGGAGGCTCTGGCGCGCGACCGGCCCGAGCCGCCGGCCGACGCGGCCGCCATGGCATCGGCCGACGGCAGCGCCTCCGAGTTCGGCATGATCTCATCGTGGACCAACTGGGCCTGGGGTGGAGGCGCCAGCGAGGAGCAGAAGCTTTGAGTTTAAGATTGTAATGACGCATGGTTTTCTGATATTACATCACTGCAGTTGTCCTTAAATCAGCTTCAGCAAGTAGTCGAGCAGAAGGTTGGACAGCGTTCTCTTCTGCCAGGGGGTTGGATATGAGACTGCCGAGGCAGAGGTGACGAGCAAAAGCGTCTAGAGGGAGATGCAGACATGCAGCTTCCTGCTTAGCATGCGCTGCCATCAACACCCCAAGCTGTGGGCTGCAGCGTTCTGAGGTCATGCGGGCACAGGGCCAGTAGGAAGCCTGGATGTCAGGGTGCTGTCTGTGAGCTTGGGTGCCGCAGATCACATTTGGCAGAGCATGCCAGGTACCGAGAGGAGGTGCTTCAGCCATGTAGGCAAGAATTCAGGCTTCTTATTCTTTATGCCAAGGGCCATGGCAAGTCACCTGCTTTTGATCAGCGGCAAGGCAGGGCTTGAGCATGCCTGACCACGCCTTTTGGGTCCTCACATGTGGTGCAGCAACTCCAAATGCATGATCAGTACAGATCGGATCCGACTGCCAGTGTAGTCCTGGGATGCAACGTGCAATGCCTTGTATCATTATGTACGATGGGCAAAGCTCAATCTGGATCAGCTAACGGCACCTATAGTTTTGATTGATGGTATGCATAGTTCCGCGCATGCGTCACAAATTTGTCACAAAGTTTAAACAGCGCCCTACATGTCAGAGCTGTGCCGCTCTAATCGTAGCTTTGGAGAATTATGTCTTTCAGATTCACAAAGGGATGTTTCCTGCATTGGTGTAATATATGCAGTGCAGAGGGTTTAGAATTTGCTGAACGGCATGCTTCATCACGTTTGCCTTAACGTTCCTTTTCAAGACTGTTGATCCTAGTGCGCATGCACAGCCCAGACTATTTCCTCTTCAGACATCCCCTTGGCAGCTGATCTTTCATCCATCTTGCGCAGGATCTCCGGCTTGAGTGGGAGCTGCTTTCCTAGCCACATCGCCCTTGTGGTATGGTCCCCGAGCTGCACAAAGGATTTTTTTTTAGCACAAGCACCACATTTTACCTTTAGAGACCTTGGACACAGCAGGCACGCAAGGACATTGCCCCAGCACCCTGGGAAAACTACTCAGCGACCATTTATAGCACGCAGTGAGTATCATGTTCGCAGTCGCACCTGATCACTCGTCAATTGATGTATGAGCGCGCTGAACGTCGGAGGCATCGTGAAGGTCAGGTACGACACATACTCTGTGAAGCGATCCCTGGTGAAGAGTACTTCCAGGTTCGGCAATGGGTGAGGCCCCACAGGTTTTGTCTGCGCGAAGAATATCGGCTTGTCATGTTGTGAAAAAGACTTTTCTCACGAGGCATGGCGACATAATCATGTTGGTTGCGGTGAAGCAGAAAATTGGGCGTACTAGGCTTGGTTGCCACGAGAATCATATAACGCAAGTTTACAACAGTTTCAAGTGATCTGTATGAAGTGGAGTACCTGCAAGGTGTGAACCTCGTAATGATCATCCTGCGAGAAGCTCCCTTGGAGGGTTTTGTGTAAGGCGTCCATCTTGGCGACTTCGCCAGCATCATCGATGTTGTAGTATATATGAGCGTGAAAGAAGTACACTCGCTCATACGCAGGCTTGTCCCGCGTCTTCTCCCGGTACAGTCTGAAAGCATCTCTGCTGGTCATCTGAGAGGTGATACTGTTCCCAGTCGTGCAAACCGGTACAGCGTTCGATTTGGGATACTAAAGAACGTTTAAAAGACTGTCCGCTATTGACGGTGAATTATTTGACATCAAGGCAATTTCCCATGCTCGGAATCGGGGTGAAGTTGCCCCATGTCATCAGTCAATTGGTGATTCATCTCCAAATGGTATCATTTGACAGACATTTGAACACTTCACAAAAGTCCACTTGGCTGCTTTTACACGCCAGAGCCCAGGCAAAAGACAAGACTACAGCTGCATATTATGAATTGCACTCAGGTCTTGATGCACGCGCTTTGCACCAATACCGGTAGCAAAATTAAAGCTTGAAGGTTTTCCAAGCACACGGCATGCTGCAGCGCTAGCAATTAATTGCTGCAGAGCCCTCAAGAATTATATAGCACTAGCAGACCTTGATACAAGGCTTAGCACATCACTTGCACCACTGCGCAGTCTAGGCATGCAGTCTCCAGATTCGCATTCTAAGATCCACACACTTATCACTAAAGTGGCCGAACTCCAACATCACTCGACCTGACTCCCCAGTGCCACTTCAGTCTCCTGCCGCAATTGCAAACTTCAAATCTCCATTCAAAGCACGGGCAGGTCAGGACCCGCTCCTCATCTGGCAATGCGCACAGGCGCCCAAACAGGCCCTCACCATAAATCCCCAAGTCAGGCTGCGTTTTGAAATCAACATGCGCCTTTCAATCAGACGCCGCTGCGGCGGCCGAGCTCGGCAAGCTGCGCCGCAAACTGGCCGCCCGTAAGCAGGTCCGATGCCCCGTAGATGACTGATTTTGGGGGTGTTGCGCGCCCGGCCCAGGTGGTGAGTGACTCATATTCGAGGTAGTTCCCGCCCCCGATCATGAAGACTATCGCCTCCTTGTGCGGGCCAGCCGCCTTTGATGCTCGGCCAGGGGCGGCCTGGTCACGCAGCATGCTGAACGTCAGAAGCAGAGCTACAGGGTGTTCACCTCACCAATGGAGGCCTGTCAGTCATCACAATGTTGCTCGAGGGAATGGCAAAGAAAATTATGTACAACAAGCGCGTGGCTTGGCAGGATACACACATTGATGGGAACATTTCGAGGACGGTATCATTGGCAGCGTTGGAAGAAATAGACAATGCTGGTGACCCTCATTGCGACATGGTGTGATAACCTCTGCTTTGCCTTGGACAAACCCGCCAGCCGATATTGCACCGTACCTCAGTGAGGAATTACACCTTCGACAAGTCATAAGGACAAAAAACCCCTTATTACATTAGGAGCGCCAGGCTACATCATGCATGCAATCAGGGCCTGCCTTGGGGTCGAAGGTGAGGAAGGAGTCCAGTTCGGGCGATGGCTTGGCGTCCATCAGGCCTTCCACAGCCACAGTCACCGCCGCCTGCTGCTCTCCAGCCAGCAGCACTTTCACGCCTGCACAGATGCCACAATTTCAATATTAGATTTGGATTCATCTCCCAATAGTTTTGCATCATCCCAGAGCAGTCCACAGGATTGCACTGCGTGAATTAACTCTTACCCCAAAGGTCTGCAGAGGCGATCTGCAGCATTTACCATCTTTGGTCAGGAGAGAATTGGTTGCAGAAACACTTCACAAGGAGCTGGCACACTAGGTGCTTTGGGGTGAGGTAAGTAAGCGCGGTGAGTCACCCTTAGTCAGCGACGACAGCCCCTGGCCGAAGGTCTTGTCAGCCCAGTTGAGCAGGTGGCTCTGCCCCGCCAGCCCCGCCAACGCCCCGTCAGCCGCCGCCCCGGTCGCTGCAACCCCACCCTGCAGCAAACACTTGCTCTGACCCTGCAGTATAGTACATCATGCATCCTTGGACGTGAAGCCACGCTGCTCCACTGCAGGGTATTGCATGCCACCTTCTTGCGCTCACTGGAACCAAGGAAGCACTCATGGGATGCTAGGAGCAGGTGGATGCTGTCACGACGCACTGCAGAACGAGAAGAAACCCCTGTTTGGTCAATGCGGCTCTTCGAATACAGCAGGCTAGGAGTGGTCAGAAGGTAGATTTCATCGACAGCCAGTCAGATGCCTCGTTCTACTGCCTAAGATCAAAGGGAGCCAAAACAACCCAGCAGTAATCAGACACCATGAGACATGCTCTGAGGCGCACTGCTCGTCCGGTGAGGTTGAGGCGGCGCATGCGGCGGACGTAGGCGAGCGCTGACGTGTCGGCCCCCGCGGCTGCCAGCGCGGTGGTGACTCGCTCGTAGTCACCGTCCGAGGGCAGCGCCTCACACGTCAGCAGAAACACCAGCGCCAGCCGCAGCTTGTCTTCAGGCGTTCCCTTTGCGCCCTGACATGCGCACAAACAACTTCCTTGAGGAGAAAGCAAGGGTAGAGACAAGTGACAGAGGAATATTAGCAGTGAGAAGACAGGGAATGCAGCGAAGAATGACAGGAAGAGAGAAAAAGGGAAGACTCAGAAGCAGGCTATGCACTGCGCATACAAGAACTCATGCGGACATAAATAACGCATTCTGGTGTCATATTGTCTCCAAGTGAGGTGCACGCCCAGCACATGGCATTCAACAATTTCAATGCTGTTCTTGTGTTTGTGGCATTATCTGGTGTGCTAAGCTGCTGCACAAGTTCCCATTTCCATATGGCAGCTCAGTGGTCCAGCATGGCAGCGGCGTCACAGCAGGGTTTTGCAGGATTTGTGGATATGAGACAGAGTGCACTTTGGAGTGTGCACTTCGGGATGTGCGCTTTGGTGAGACCTCACCTGCAGCAGTTTGAGGATGGTGGGCAGGTCGGCCTTCTTCACGAGGCAGTCCTCCTCGGTGTTGTAGAACTGGTCCAGTCCGCGCGTCGTGATCTCCTGCGCAGGGTCATTAAAAGGCATCAGAAGGCAGAAGAAGCGAGTAAAGTGCAGCACAAATAGGCGCGTCCCGCTATCACAGCAGGAGCCCATCAGCAACATCGCTCCCAATCCATGTGATAATGGACGCTTCCGTGTAGTAGCATGCAGCAACGCAGTGCTTCAGTCTCCAGCCACAAACTCACTACAACACGATCGGGCCCGCAAAGTAAATTACAGGCATACTATCAATGCTGGACTTCTCAGTTATTGCATTCCGTTTTACGGTAGTGGGGTGATGCTCGATCAGTAACATGCAATATAGAGCACATTGACAGGCTCAGCCAGCTTCATGCGGCATGACAATGATCACAAGTCACCCATTCAATAGAACATGCCGTTAATCAGCCAAACACTCAGCATGAAAGTATGGTCTTGCTGTCCTGGTGTACAGCAAGACCGACACAATGCCACGTGATTTCAAGGTCTTGGATATGCCAAGAGCTTGATAACGATATGAAGACGTATGTTGAGGAATGGCCGCCCTTCTAGCATGCGAGACATGTGATTCTGTGCTTGCCGGTAGCGCTCGCCATACGCAAGTATTGTGGATGCCGAAGCAAAACATGCACATGTGCGTTGGGGGCGCGGTCGCGCCTTGAGCACACCGCTGGCGACGTCCATGTGCTTGTCCACTAAAATACAATGTGAGGGTGCATAGATTGGCGCAGCCGAAGCCAGCGGTAAACGCCACTCACTTCGGATGACCAGAAGTTGGAATACTAGAGGATGTCGCGCCTTCAGCATGTTGGTGGCAAGGTTTATGTGCTCATTATTGCTGCAGATGACATGATTTTATGGGTGTAACAAATGCTGTGGACGTGTAAGTCAGGGCCGCGCCTTGAGCATGTGGGTGGCAAGGTTCATGTGCTTGTCGATGGCGCGCTTGCGCTCGGTCAGCTCCGGCAGGCTAGAGACGGCCGCCATCAATCCGCGCGCGTTGCTCTGCATGAGATCCCCCGGATCCGCTGCCGGGTCCACGTTAGCGCCCGTCTGCCGGTTCAGGTCCGCCACCGCCTGATCAGGTAACAAATCAAAATTCAAATCAACAGCTGTCACAAGGTGAAGTGATGAGTACACCCGTGCCATATATAACTGAAAGGTAGTGATACAGTGCTTGATTCAAGTCCGCCAGGCACCAAGTTGAGATTCAGGGTCTACGCAGCTACTCGGCGTGTTCCTCTTGTCATTGGTGACCAGATGACCTAGAAGGGGCGCCATTTTACTGCACGCATAGCATGAATGCGTGAAAGACAGGCCTGGCTTGGGGATAGGGGCACTTGCAGGGTTCAGGGTGCTCCCAATTGTGTCGTTCAGGGTTCAAAGGCAGTCTTGCTCTTGTGTTCTGCAGCCCTTGCAATGTGAGGTTCACGGTTCTTGACTGTCTCCTGCAGCATTGACTCTCTGGGAGTCAAGGGTGCGCGTTCATACAGAGAGCTGTCCAGCAGAAGCCAGGTATCACTGAATCACCGGGGTCTCTTCAGTTCTCTGTGTTGCCTACAGTTCATCTGTCGTGGCGCATGGCAAGTCAGCAGCCAGTAAAGTGGCAATACTCACGGTACTTAAGACGCATGCAATACCACTTCTGCATATGTTCCGTTCCCTCCTTTGACTGGTTTTGCATGGCAGCGCAGAGAGCGCTGTCTGCCTTAGGACTGGCTTTGCAAATGCCCAGACATCGAGTGAAAAAATAACTGAGCACTGGGGGAGGTCAGGGGTGCGCACCTGCTTGTATTTCTGCAGCTGCGCGTCAACCTCCTCGGCGACTTTGGGGAACTGGCTGCGCCCGTTCTCGTCCCAGAAGAAATCCCCCTCGCCCACCTGTGCGCATCGCTTACCCCTCATCCACCCTGAAATCATGGATGTTTCCTAGGGTCTAGGGATTTAATTCTGCAGTGACATTCCAAAGTCTTATTTCACCTCCAGGTGACCGCCCAGGGCCCAAGGTCTGCCAGCTAATGCCCCCGCACAGGGAAAGACAGGGCTGCGCAAGGAGTTTGCTTCCGGGCATATGTCACATTGCCTGTCATGTAGTGCAACCAGGAGAATGAGCGCAAGACATCAATAAATGCTCGTGAATGTGTCTGCTATGAGAAACCTTGCTGTCTCATCTGCCCCACAATGCAGAGAACAACAGAACGAGTGGCTGTGGTTGCGCGCCTCGAATGTCTGCTTGGAGGGCGGGTTGTGTTGCAGCAGCTGCTGCCCGGGCGTCGGCTCCGCGTCTACAGTCACCCTGTTGAGGCTCAGCCCCAGCACGTCCTGCACCAGCGGCTTGTATGTCCACGCATGCTGCAGCACCTGCATGGGCGATTGTAAGAGATTAGCCAAGGTTCTGGAACAGGTCAATACAAGCACTCCCAACATGTGCATGTCTCATGCTGAAATCTCTACTAAAATATTTGCACGTGCTGCACAAGAGGCTGCGGCATTCCTTGGTCCTGTGGAAGTGTGCAACTGGCAATTATGCAACTGGAACTGGTGCGTCCTTAGGCACAAGTCCAAAAGGGCCTTATGGGTCTTCAGCTTGAATAAAATGTCCAAGGAGGCAGGCAACACCAGCATCTGCACATAGACAATGCAAGGCAAGATGCTTATTCCACACACCTTGGGATGTCTAGGAGTCCCTGGGCAGGGAGTACTGGACCTAATCAGATACACCACCCCCTGGCCTGGACGTGCATGCAGGGAAAGGAGCAAAGCAGCGCACCACGGACAGTTGAAGATTCGGTCAAAAGAACACAGCAGGGGCCACACTAGCGGTTGCACATAAATGCAACCGCCAGTAGGCAAGACAACATGCCCATCGTCTACATCCGAGGCCCCTTGCAAGGCCCTCGGCTTGGTTGCCCAGAGAAGATGAAATACTTCGATAGGACAACTCAAGTGTCGCACCACGGAGAGCTCGAAGTTGCGGTCAAAGAGGCAGAGCAGGGGCCGGGAGAGGGAGGCTGACAGTCCAGGCGTTCCCTCCGTCAGCAGGTTGTTGCGCGCGCGAAGGTGCTCCCGCAGCCGCGCGTCCAGCTGCTGCGCCACAAACTCCGCCGCGCCGCCCTGAATTAGTTATGCGGCATGACATCAGCAATGAGTCAGCAGGGAGTCATTACACCAGTGCGTACTCAGCAGGCAGTTATGCCCACAGACTGAAAAGATCAGAAGCTCTTATGACGGACAATACATTGCCAGAAAGTTATATTCTCACTAAAGCAAGAAATGATGCTGGCTACTTGTGGACTGCATCCCCAAACCAACAGGTACCTTTGAGGAGGACAATGCCAATATACAAATATGCTTGCTGCAGCTGTCTTCCAGATGCATCTATAGAGCAGAAGGGTGCTTTTGTCTGGAGCAAACTAACCCTGGGGCAGCGGATGATGGGCACAACGCCGAGGGTGACCAGGACCGAGAAGAGGCCATCCACAAGGGCCTCCGACGCAGACTGCACGGCACCAGCCAAAACAACATCAATCGCTGCAGCTTCAAAGCTGTCTCAAATAGCAAGAGCTGGTGCTTTTTTACTGATGGAGATTGTTGGAATGTCTGCGCAAAATGCCATGGGCTCATGCATAAAGGAAGAGCTGTCCGGACATGAATTTATTCCACATGCAAGCACCTCTATGTGATTGGAGTAGGGCACGTCCATGGCCAGTGTTACTTAGATGATTAAAAGTTTACAGGTCATTTTCCTCTCTGAATCTGGTTCTAGCTGCCTGCCCACCTGGACTTGGGCATCCTGTGCCTTGGGGTCATTCAGCAGCAGGTAGGTGTCTGGCAGGCCCAGTGAGAACAGCCGGCTCTCCAGGGCTGTGAAGGACAGGTACTGGTCAAACACCTTGGCTATGCGCTGTGGGCACCCCGCGCGCACGCTGCCTGCAACAATGTCCAACATTGACTGTCAGACACCGTTCTGTGTCTGGGGATGTCTGGATAGATCACGCCCTGGTATTGAATCAAACAAACTACAACAATCACTGCAATACAACTGAGCTCGACTGCATCCTTGAGGAGTCAATCCTTGCTTTATGGCAGTACATATACGCTCCTCGTTCATGTATGATGATGCGTGCGTGGGTGTTGAGGAGTTCATGAGGCAGCCGCATGCAATGGTGAGGCCTGGAGTGTAAGCAGGCTCGAGCAATTGCAGTGAAGCCAATGTAAGTATTTTCACCTGTTGCCAGCTGCTCCATGAGGGGCTTGGGCAGATGGGGAGTGAAATTGAGGTGCAGGGAGTCGTAGAGACCAGCCGAGGCATCTACCACTATGCGCCTGACAGCCTCCTCGCTGGCGTGCACAAAGTAGATGCAGGGCGTGTCCGGAATCTTCTCCCGATCCGTCTCCAGCAGCAGGTGCATGGTGATGCCATGCTTGCGCAGCTCGTTGACTCGCAGGAGGGGGGCGATCACAGCCTTCGTGAAGGAGTCCAGCACCAGTACCTTGTACAGGTCGTCGTCGCCGGTATGCTTTAACGCGTTCTGCGGGGCGTTCAGATGTAGGAGGCGCACAACGGCTTCTGCAGCACACAGCACAGCGCGCACAGTGAGCATCCAGAGTTTCACATAAGCGCCAGTACATGGAGTGCAAGCATATATTGAATCGTAGGGTGAAAATTGATTTACATCCTCAAACTAAAAGTGGCTTTAAAAGTCTTGTATTTACAGGGATGTGCTCTTGCCTGTCTGTTTTTGCCTGATGTTCAACACCATCTCGGCCTATCACCACCTTTGCGAGCTCTGTGAGGTTATTGCGGTGCTTCTACGATCTTGAAGGCTATAAGTCTTCAATTTAGAATTCGTTGCCATCCTTTAGGGACAGACTGCCACCTCCACACCCATCTATTTTGACCACTGAAGTCCACTACTTTGCCAGCTCGTCACTCGATAGCAAGGGAAAGACTTGACTGCGACAGTATTCTTTCGAATTACTTTGAAGATGAAATTGAGCAGCTTTGTGCTTGCTTCCAAGTGCGAAAGTCGTCTTCAGCTTTCTGCCAGGTGGCAGTTTGTCACCGGTAATGTGATCGATCACGAAATCGTGATTGAAGAAGGCACGCCGTTCGATGACGTCCCCGTGCAGCCGCAGCCAAGTCCAGAGCAAGCCTTGCCTCAAAAGTCTGCTCCATCTGTCTGCACAGTGATTGCCTAGCGTCTCCCGGAGCGCTCGCAATCATGGGGTGAGCAGCTCCCTTCATTTGCACGTTATTATCTCCGCAGAGGAACATCCCTTTTTAACTGGTTGATCGCTGCCTGTCTAGAGCGATGGTCCGCTTTGAGGCGCCTGGCTGAATCTATAATAGGATTAATGCTCTCTTGGGCTTTGTGTGTTCCGCGCACGGTCACAGAGGCGATTTGCATGCAGCTCCTGAGAGACAGCCGCCTCAGTTGTCATCTGTGAAGGACTATGGTCTGCGAGGCTGCTTGTCTGGCTTGCCGTGTTGGCGACATAGCTTAATTGGGTGTCGTATCGGGATCCGAACGACCGCCAGGAGCATAGGATCAGCCTGAAAAGCTCAGCCAGACAATCGCTTACGTTCAGTTGCAAAATAGCATACTGAAGTCTCTGTTTGTTTGATCTGCAGTAAGACTCGCGGTCTTGGAGCCGGTCGTAAGCTTCGCACACACAGGAGGAAGAACCTCTGGGCAGACAAGGACTACAAGAAGAGTCACTTGGGCAATGAGTGGAAGAAGCCCTTTGCTGGCGCATCTCACGCCAAGGGCATCGTGCTAGAAAAGATGTGAGTCACCTTTTGTCCTTTCGCTGTAAAACTTTGTTTGCAGAAGCCAACGCACACCACTTTTGCTGTGCCTGTCTCCAGCGCTAGTCCCAGATGCCAGGGTGGAGCATTCAGGACTGCAGCATTTGTCATTGTGGCTTATCGGGCACTTGCTCAGCCCGTACAGTGTGATCTGAAGTTTCGCCATGAGCATATTTGAGTGTGATCTGGAGTGTCATCATGCACAAATCCGACTGACAAAATTTATGAATGGAAGCGTGATATGCCGTGTGTGTGCTGCGCAGCGGAATTGAGGCGAAGCAGCCCAACTCTGCTATCCGCAAGTGCGCGCGTGTGCAGCTGATCAAGAACGGAAAGAAGATCGCAGCCTTTGTGCCCAACGATGGTTGCTTGAACTTCATTGAGGAGAATGTGAGCTCTCCCTTCTGCTCCCATGTTGCTGGCATGCATTAGAACTGCCCTTGTCTCCCTTGCTGAGGGATGGTGCAGCTGACTGTTCCATCAAGCAAACTTGAGCCCTTTGTTTGTGCACCTATGTTGTTTGCATGTTCCACACCTGAGCCTGGGCTCTGTTTCTTGGTGATGGATGTTGCACCCGACCATTCCACAGCATGCGGCGTTGGAGCTCCATACAGAGTCAGGCACTGGACTGCTAGCTTTGGTCCTGAAGTGTTCAGTGGGTTGTTTACCTACGACTGTGTGTGTCCCTGCATTTGTGCAGGACGAGGTGCTCATTGCTGGGTTCGGTCGACGAGGTCACGCCGTCGGTGATATTCCAGGAGTCAGGTTCAAGGTGCAGCACCCCATTCTGTGAACACATGCACTTCAGAAGCCATTTCTCTCACTGAAGTTTTGATCAGGCAGCCTGGGCCATCACCTTGCACCAGTGGCCCAGGAAACCCAACTTATTGGACTGTGTTGTGCGGCATTGCATGCAGACCACATTTAGTGAAGGCGGGAATTGCTCTTTAGCGGAGACTGGCACGCCTAAGAAGCGCGTGCTGCGCCTGTGCAAATGCAGATTGAATGCAAGTATAATTGCTGCATGATGTCCACTTGCAAGCCAGCCATTGTTCTTGTCTGTGGCGCTCGTTCTGCCTTGATCTTCAACCTTGACGATTGCATCTTTCGTTCCCTGAATTGCTGGGCGAGTTCTGACAGGGGACGTCTTGTTGCTGCTCAGGTGGTGAAGGTGGCTGGAGTGTCTCTCTTGGCGCTCTTCAGGGGCAAGAAGGAGAAGCCGCGTAACTAGATCAGATCATGTCCCAATGCAGGTCTCGAGCCAGTGCAGTCTGCTAGCCGGACACTCCACTGGGATGCTCTCTCAAGCAAGCTCAGTGTTTGGCAGGAGCCTGTCAGGCTGCAGAAAGACACTGGTGGCTTGTACCAACACAGCACTGTGGGCGTGTGTTTCTGAGCGACCAGGCATGCTGTGCCTGATTTGCTGCGGGGCCAAATCCTGACCTAGCAACGCTTCTTGTGAATGCTGAGGAAAGACTCTTTCTGGGCTACTGCGCACTGACCTGAGATGCCTGAGATGCGGAGGACAAGCAGGAAGTTCTCATTTAATACGCTGGCAATGCAAAGGCTCATGCCACAAGGAGGAATCTTTGCAATTCAATGTATGGCGTTATGTAAGCTTTATATTGTCAGTCAACCTTTATATTGCAGTGTCAGGATGGCCGAGTCCTCTGCATGTGTCACATACCCCGAGCTGGTGATATCAGGATGCACGGCATTTGGCATGCACAGATGCATTAACCTATCTCAAATTACCAAGCCTTCAGATTGAAGCTCTTCAGACTGCAGTATTGGCATTAATGGAATTTGCACTCCTCCAATTCGCTTGCTATAAGTATATTTTCGCAGATATCAGTACATCATTTGACTGTGCATGCAGCTCTCTCCATCCCAGCTGGCTTCCATGAGTGATCATTGTAAGTATTGTAAAAGAAAAGCCATAGTTACGAACAATGACGAATTCGTTTGACAAGGCTGCTTTGAAGTTGTGTTCTGTGCATGCAAGCACATCTCTCAAGACATGAGTAGACAGATCTGCTTAGCCAGCCAATCCCGAATCCAAGACTGCTCCATCTAAGAAATTTCCCTCTCCAACAGCAGGGCAAAAGTGCTTGCAAGCCAGGTGTCCGGCAACTGTACTCAATATACAATCAGATGTCAGTGATCAAACTGGTAGAAGCCGCAATTGTCACCCTTACAGAACTACCGCTGAGCGGCCCTGTTCCACAGGTCCAACACCCCTCCCTTCTTCTGCCTCTTCTTGCGCCACAAGGCACTGCCCTCCAAACTCCCTGCCTCTGCAACACGCCCCTGCTGCACTCTTCCTGCTCTCCACTGATATTGAGAGGATTGCTCACTTTCATGCTCTGGTGCCGCCCCCATCTCACTTGCTAATTCCTGTACACACCCTCCATTTGCGCATGTCTTCTCTGCACATGATCTTGCTCTTGCTGCAGTGTTTCCTGCCTGCCGCTTTGTCGTATGCCAGAAACCTGATACGCTGTTCTCGCACTTATCTCTCCTCCCCTGGTTGGCATCAGTATCTGGCTGATGTGGCGACCGGGGGCTGTCAGCAGCGTTCCCTCCGCTGCCAGCCTGGACGCCAGCTGGAACCCCCGAGCCAGAACAGGCGGCGCTGTCACCGCCGCCAAGTCTGGCAGCAGACCCCCCGGCCGACTGCCGCAACCCCACCGCAAAGTCCGGGAGTCCGGCGGTGGCCATCGCTGCGGACGGGAGGCTGCAATTGCTGTTCACTTTGCCACGGCTGACATTGCTGCAGGTAGTGGCTCTATCTGCATCTGCATTCTGGGTAGTGCAATTGTGTCTCCGGGGCAACAGAACAGGCGGGGAGGCTGGAGAAATGCATGCTGCTGATTGCTGTCTGGTCTCTGCAACATGTGCTGGCGGCTGCTTTGTGCAGCAAGCTGCTGCCTGGCTGCAGCAGTCTGCTACTGCCGCAGGGAAAGCAGCAGTAGCCGCGAGCTTTGGTGGACAATCTGGTTCCCTGTATGCGGCTGCTGACGCCTGTCTAACCGCTGCAACAGAAGCGGCAGCTTCCCTGACAGGATGACCTGCTGCCTGACTGCAACAGTCCTCTGTGTAAGCAGGTCTGGTGACCGCAGGCTCTGTGCCATCTGGCATGTACGCCTCACCGGCTGTGCTGCTCTGCCTTTCTGGCCTTTGCTGTGGGCCCTCCAAGCTGTATCTGGGGGGATTGGTGGGCTGTATTGAGGCTGCAGTCTTTCTTCTAGCCGCGCCTGCCAGGGTGAATGGCTCTGGGCGCTCCAACTCTGCCAGCACCTGATCAGCAGTGGCACTCAGATCGTGTCAACAGTGAGCAGATTGGACTATTGAGCACCAACCTCCCGCCGTCGTTCTTCATCTGTGAGATCCTGATGCTTAAAGTTCCACGTTGTAAAGCAAGTTCTCTACACCACGGTATGTGGGAGGCATTTCAATTAGAGGCTGCAAGCGCCTGCACATGTGATGTACAGCAGGCAGAAGGAACATGCCTGGGTGAAGGTTGGGAGGGAGCCCTCCCATTCCGGCAGATCCGAGGAAATTGGTTCACGAAGCCAATCTGGCGCACTGTCACCTATTAGGGGCTGTTGCCAGCTGTACAGTGCCTTTTCTGCTTTCTGACAACCGGCCATCCCTGCACTTGCTCACAGAAATCGCAATCGCAATATATCAAAGTAAGAATGCAAACCAATTTTGATTCAAGTATGTAGCCGTCAAAAGAATTCAATATGTTTATGAGCACAAATATATCAAGATGTACCTATTTAGAGAAATGTACAGAGGGCTCAACCTGGCTTTGTTTCTCAGTCTATATCGCAGTAACCATCTGGTTCTTCTGTAAGATTTCAAAGCTCACCGCTCCCCATCAATATTGGCAGTATTTAGAAAGCTGCAGCTTGAGGTGCTGCATGGCAGGTTACGTTTAAGCAGTTCCTGGGCTTCTCTACCAGCCAGCGACTGCAATATATAAGTTGCGGAATTTTGGCAGTGTAATTCCAACCTAAGTGTGTCCAATGTCGCATCAAATTTGGGTGCAGTGGAGATGGTCAAACAGATCATGGTGAGGTGAGAGGGAAACCCATGCTGGTCCAATATTATCAACCGATGCGATATGTGCCTGACTCGCAAGTGAGCGCTTCATTTGGAGCATCTCATGATCTCTTTGAAGTATGGAGTCGCAATCTTTGATGGCCGACAATTCCGAGGGGCACATCACGAGCCATAACCCAGTGCGGAACTTCCTGCAGATTGCTTCATCGGACCCTGTTATGTACAGCAGGGTACGCATTATCGTACATCCTGCTGTCAATATGTGGCTGAAATCTATTTTCACCAGTACCTACTGACAATAGAGCTCTAGCACAGCAGACAACCCCGAATACAGCACAGCAACTTCCCTGGCATGTCTTCGTCAGGATGGTCTTGTGCTCCGGTGTTTCAATTTCCACAATTCACCTTGACGTCACAATAATCGCTTAAGACATAAAATAAATGATATGTGCAGATGGAGGAAGATGTGGTGGATCATCAGAGTCTGGGTCCTCTGAAGGTAAGGGCACTTCCAGATAGGTTGCCACTTTTGCAGAAGATACCACTTCCGAAAAGGGTGACCTTGGAACAAGAGGGTGGACACTCGTTGATCTCAGGTGCACAGATATAGCAGGCGGCTCTGGGCGGCTCTTTTGGCAGAGTTTATTGGGATGGCGATTTTCCAGATCTATGGGGGGAGCGCCAATGATGAGGTGGCGGCATTCGGCAACGGCCTCACTCTAGCAGTTATCAGTAAGCACCCCATGTCAACATCTGCTGAAATGCACCGGTAATTCTGCAAATGCTGCTCATTGATGACAATAACAGTGGGCGGTTCTGCACAGCTGCCACGGATCACCTGCAGCAGTCAGTTGCAGGCTAGCGCTGCTGCAAGCATCTGTGAAGCTTTCTATTTTGTCAACTCCAGTAGGCTGCAAGGTCACAGTGTCCTTCAAGCAGCAATGCACAGTAGACACATGCGCATTACTGTCATTACAGGCAATTCCACTGGCCAACATGCACCACGTTTTCCGAGGCGCTGTGATGCAGCATTTCACTCACACTTGTTTGATCTTAGTTTCGCTTGCTCTATGTTTGCAGTTTATGCGACGGCAAACGTGTCGAGGGGACATGTGAATCCGGCAGTGACACTGGCCAACTGCCTGACTGGGCACATGTCCTGGGGCCGAGGCGGCCTCTACATGATCGCGCAGCTGCTCGGAGGCATCTTCGGCGCGCTCATTGAGGTGAAACTTTGTTTGTGGACAGAAGCTGGCTCAACTACAGCTGCATGCAGGTGCCATGTCATAATTTCGGCGATGGGCACTGAAAGCAGGATGGCTACTGCCTTGAACGGCCCTAGCCGGGCTTTGATACGATGGGTAAAGGGGTCCAGATAGCTCTTTCAGGCCTGCAGATACTAAAACAGGTAACTTCGTTTAGATTTTATGTGGCTGGCAGATAGCAGTGCTGCCCAGGCCAGCATGCTGTGCATTTCCTTTGCCTCAATTTACAATACTTGAATGACATATCGGTGGGACTCATCCAGGCAAAAGTATTCCAGGATTGCAGAGGGCGGCCCGACAAGCATCCTGCCATATTTTGCCTTGCAGCACATATGCAGATTGAAAGTGCCTTTTTGGCAGTGATTGTGCTATTCTTACCATAGCAAGCTGTTCCTGCCATACGCAGAGTGCGTCGACAAATAGGTGCATGTAAGACTGCCAGCTATCCTGGCATAAGTAGGATCCATACTTGAAAATGGCCCCGGCTGGCCGGGGCGGTACAAATACTGAGCACCGTGCCCACGGTTGATTGGGTCTTGCTTGGA
>JADEYI010000759.1_pt1 | contig 35998 bp, 32 predicted proteins | sample 8542331 | NCBI WGS metagenome assembly JADEYI01 (sample SAMN16510988, study PRJNA670497) | mine drainage metagenome | isolation source: biofilm near Copperflume 1 | place: Germany: Marsberg coppermine Kilianstollen | collected 2018-02 | reverse complement strand
GCTAGTAGGCCGATATGCTAGTTATTCTCGCGTGTGAGAATGTACAAAACTTGGGGTGGTCATGGCTTTGATGTTGAAATCTTGGCTATGCTTATGCCGCGACATCGCCGATAAAGCTTGAGAAACGGCTCTCAGGCTCTCGTTTAGGGTCAAATTGGTTGAAAAACAGCCATTTTGCCTGCAAAAACCAGATAATAACTAGTGGGTCACTTGTCATGGAGATTGCCATTATGCTAGGGGTGGAGTATACTCTCGGAAATAAAAGAGTTGGTTTCACGCAGCTTGCTGGGAGGTACTCTATGACGCGTCGGCAGAAAGACCCACTTCGTCCCCTTACTCAGGAGGAAACAACGCAGTTAGAACGCATCAGTCGAGCCACAAGCGCACCTTCGGCCCTGGTGGCCCGTGCTAAGGCCATTCTGGCTGTGGCTGATGGTCACTCTTTCTCCAGTGCCGCTCAACTTGCAGGGCGGCGTTCGGGCGACGCTGTTGCCCACCTGGTTGCTCGCTTCAATACGCAAGGCTTAGGCGCTGTGCAACCGGAGCATGGAGGAGGTCCAAAACCTACCTATACAAGAACTGAGCGTGGCCTGATCCTAGCCGAAGTGCAGCGTGCTCCTGACCGAGAGGTGGACAAGACAGCTACCTGGTCACTTACCACTCTGCAACGAGCACTCAGACAAGCTCCTAATGGCCTGCCCAACATCAGCACATATACCATTTGGTGTGTCTTGCATGACGAGGGGTGGAGTTGGCAGGAGGGTCGCAGTTGGTGTCCCACAGGTATCGCTATTCGCAAGCGTCAAGGCCAGCGAGTGCCAGTAGTGGATCCGGATACTGAACCCAAAAAAGTTGATTGAGCAAGCATACCAGGTGGGGGAGAAGCTAGGCATCGCCGTATGGACCCAAGACGAGGCGGGACCCTTCACGACGATGCCCTACCCAGGAGCCAGTTGGCAGCCAGAGCAAGAGCCAGCCCACCAACCACACGAATACCAGCGCAATAGTACAGCCAAGATGCTGACATTGTTCCACCCGGCAAGTGGGCAAGCACGCGTGAAAAGAGTACGCAACAGCACCAACGTAGTCCTACACAGCTGGTTGAAAGCAGGGCCAGGGCAGGGGCAGGCGCAGGCGCAGGCGCAGAACAGCACCAACGTAGTCCTACACAGCTGGTTGAAAGCCGAGCTGACCGAGGTTCTAGCCGCCCTCCCGCCTCCTACAGAGGAGATGATACTGATGAGTTCGGACGCAAGGAGGGAGCTATGGGAGGGTTGGAGGGAAGGATTGGGGGCGGTGGCAACGCTGTGTGAGGAGCTACCACCACTGAGAGTGCTCTTGGTAATGAACAACCTGGTAGGTCATCACACGCCGGAACTGCTGGTATGGATGTTCCAACACGGGATATTGCCCTTGTACACCCCCCTCTCAGGGTCGTGGCTGAACATGGCAGAGTCATTCCAGAGGATAGTGAAGAGGCGAGCGCTGGAGGGGCAGCACCCTCAGACACCGGAGGAGATCATCGAGTGGTTGGAGGCTACGGTGAGAGGATGGAACACAGAGCCAACGCCATTCGAGTGGGGAGGGAAGCGAGCAGCAAGGCGAACACGCAATCGGGAGAGGCGGCGGCTAAGAGGACAAGCATTGGGAGGATCAGGTGCTTGCGCTCGGAAACCGATACTCCGTCATCGACACAACAGCAACAAATGGCTATTTACGTGACAATTGACCCGCTAGCATATCCGCCTAGTATGAGGAAGCTTGACCGGCTACATAGGCCAGGGAGTACATGATGGACGAAAGCAGAGAAACAGCCCAGGCGTTGACCCATGTACGCGAAGGCGCGCACAAACACAGCATGGCGCAGTCTCTTGATTGGTCAGGCGTGCTTGCCCGGCAAGGCTATGTCCTGGGTGTAGATATCAGCGGCGACGGCGAGCGCGTGGTGCTCTGCGACCTGCACGGCAAAGTAGTAGGCCGCGAAGTCCACAGCGATAATAGAGGCACGCCCCAGCCCCCTGAGCAGGTTATGCCCCGGCTAATCTCAACAATACAGCGCCTGCTTGGCACCAACGGCGTGAAGCCGCGCGAGGTGTTGCGTATAGGAGCTGGCTTCGGCGGCCCTGTAGACGCCGGGCTGGGCACGGCCAGGCTGGCGCATGATTGCGCGGGCTGGGAAGACTATCCTATCGCCGCTCAACTGGAAGCCCGATTTGATGTGCCCTCCATGCTTGATAACGACGCACGTCTGGCTGCCCTCGGCGAGATGTGGTTTGGCGCGGGCAATGCAGACCCTGAGTGCGATCTTGTTTATCTGCATTGGAGCACCGGCATCGGCGGCGGCATTGTATCCGGCGGACGGCTCCTGCGCGGCGTTACCACGACAGCAGGCGAAATTGGGCACACAACCGTGCGCACAGCCGGCGATCTGCTCCCCTGCCGATGCGGGGGCACAGGGCACCTTGAAGCCTACTTGCGTGCCCCTGCCTTGCTCACCAGAGCGCGAGCTTTAGATGACAGTGATCTCAAGGACGTAGCCGACCTCCTCTCTAATGCCGAGCGCTCTCCCCGCCTACAGCAACTTGTGGACGAAGCAGTAGAGATGATGGCGGTGACTGTAGGCAACCTTATTACTTTCCTCAACCCCTCCCTGGTGGTGATAGGTGGGCGCGTGGCCCGCGAAGGTAGCAGCTTGATCCCCTTGATAGCAAAACTAGCCCGTACTTACGCCCTGCCGATCTCAGCGCAGGACGTGAAGATAGTACTCGCCTCCCTTGGAGAGGACTCCACCATGATGGGCGCTGTAGCCCTGGCGCTGGAGAGCCTTCGCTGAGCAGGGATTAGCTACTAACCCCTGGTGCCCCGCGTTTGTAAATCTACACACAATCCTGTAAAATAGGTACTATCGAACACTATTTTTGTGAGGGGGAAAGTATTGGCAGGAACCGATGTTACTTTGACGATGCGCGATATGGAGCGGCTGATTGACTGGATGCGCCGCTCAGGGCGGCCACAAACTGTGCAGGCGTTAGCACGCCGTTACGTGGAACTGCTGCGCGAGGAGCGCGGAATAAAGAACAAGTAAGGAAACTTTACGGCTATTTGCCGCATAACTGTAATAAGGGAGCCGGGAGAGTATGGATACAGAAACGCAGTTGGCGTTTGAGGGGACAAAACAGGAGCAGGAGATTGCCGCACGCACTTTTGAGTTGATGAAGCGCAAAGGAATGCTCTTTGGCGCTAATGCACCCATTAAGATGAGCCTTGACGCTATCTTGAAGGCGCTAACCAGGGAAGGCGGCCCTATGGCCGGGCAAGATGCCAGCGCTCTGGCACGCAAGGTGGAGTCGGCCCTTGGCAAGAACCAGGCGGTATTTTCTCGTGATGATAACGGCGACTTTGTAACCACCAAGGCGGGCCACGCTTACCACCCTCAGGAGAGCAAGAATACCCACACCTTCCGACAGCGTCTGAACACAGAAGCCACCGCTCTTGATACAGATGCTGCCAAAGAGTACGCGTCCTCGCTCGTAAACCGGGTAGCTACCCGCGCTGAGCGTAGCGCTCTTATGGATACCATTATTGATATTGCCCCCGCTCTCGCACCTCAGCGCCCGCTCTTCACCCCGCCCGCGCTGCGCAGCACAACCGAAATACCAACACTGATCCCGCAGCACCTTATCCCGCAGCCGGTCATCGAGGAAAAAGAAGAGCCGGAAGAAGCAGAAGCTCCCACTCCGCAGCACCTTCCGGAAAGCGCACCTGCTGCTCACGTAGAAGTAGCCCCTGCCGTACCTCTTGCCGTAACGCTTGACCATGCTGCTCCTCCCGCCCCCGCCCCCGCCTCCCCCCCGCAAATAGCTAAGCGACCGGAGCCTGCCGAAATAGAACCTGCACGTGTGAACCCGGCGGCACCGCAAACCCAGGTTACGCAGCCCGCGCCCGCGGAGCAGGCCCCCGTAAAAGTACCCGCGCCAACAGCCGTTGTATCGTCTGCGCCCGCAACTCCGCCCGCACAGGTACAGGCTCCAGCACCTAAACCCGCGCCCGCCAAACCTGCCCCCGTACAAACACCGCCTGAGCCTGCCGTTACCGGACCTGTTGAAGTGCGTATTCCATCTGTAGACGGCGCTGTTACCGTCAACCTGAGTGAGCCGTTGGATGATATTATGTCCAACCCGGCAGTGGTCGATGCCCTCACCACCATGATCGGAATAGCGGTGGAGCACGACAGCAGGCTGATTCATTTCGGCTCGGAGATGTTCCCCGAAGAGGCTCTTGATCGCTTCAGCAAAGGCGACTTCCGGCGCATCAGGGAGTACCTGGAGGAGCCGGAGACGGGAGGCGTCGCTTCGGACCGTGATATTATGGCTGACGTCCTGAATCGCCGGCCGGAAAATCCTGACTACGAGCGGATGCGCTTCGCCCTCAGCTACAGGATGCTGAAGGAGAAGAAGGACTTCGAGTTTGTTGGCATCAACAGCGACCGCCTCTGGATTATCGCCAACTCCTCGCCTGTAGCCCCACCCCTCCGCAAGCCCGCCGAGATAGGCCAGGACTACCGTTATCTCGAAGACACCGCAATTGTGTCGGTAGAGGAAGAGGACGAGCCTGATAGCACGCCTGGCCCGCTCGATTACGCTCTTACCTATTATGAATACGAAAACGGTGTGCTCCCTTATGATCGACGCGCCAAGAGGCTCTTCCAGGGGCCTGTCTTCGAAGACCAGCGTGCCTCTATGATACGCTTCGAGATGCCCCAGCTATACGTCTCTTTGCTCGCGGAACTGCGCTACCCCACGGGCAATCGTGGCGGCTTCATCATGGGCCTGGGAGACCTCTTTGCCGAGTACATGATACCTGGTGCCAGGTTTAGAATCGTGCCCACAGATCGAGGTGAAGACGTTTTTGAGATACACTTCAACCGCCCCGCTGAGCGCGAAGATAACCTCCTCCAGCTGGATGAGCGCAAAGGCCGCTATCTCTTCCGTCCTGTTTCCTATTCAGTGGAGGCTGACCCCGCTATGCTCTTGAGCCAGGAGAGGTTTGGTAAGCTGCAAAATCAGAAGAAGCTGGACGACTTGGAGCGCAAGCGCCCAGAGACGATAATCACCAACGCTTTTGAGGCAGTAGGTGAGGAGAACGATGGCAAGCTGTGGGCTATATTTGATGATATTTACCCCGTAGTGAATATCGAACGTCCTATATCACGCAGTTGGCTGAAGACAATGCTCTCAGGCGCTTACCCTTACTTCTACCCCGATGAGAACGCCGCGGGCGCTTACTTCTACGACAGCGCGCGCAAGCCCTCCTAACTTGTAGCGGGCGGAAATATAACCTGGTGTGAGGGTAGACGATGGACGCTGGACGACGGGTTGCATACCTGTTCAACGTCCGTCTCCCGGTCTCAGAGCACAACAAAGAAGCGATGAACGGCGGACGACGAAGAGCCGCTGCCTTTATACCTTCTCTGTCCTGCGCTGTAATTCCCTTAGAAACTTTGCGCTCTTTGCGCCTTTGTGTTCCGTCACTCCCCTTCTGTCGTCTGTTGCGTAAGGTGAGTTAATAGAAAGAATAGGAAAGATCATATAAAATGGCAGACTTTTCAGAGACACTACGAGGCGTAGCCCACGTCGAGAAGCCAACCACTGCATCCCTCACATTCTTATCAGACATGAGTAGCGAGGACCGTGCCGCCTTCCGCGAGATATGGCCTGAACTGTCGCTGGAGCGACGCAAGCGTATAATAAGCAACCTTGTTCTCATGTCCGAAGACAATGTAGACCTCGATTTCCGCTATGCTCTTTTAGCTGCGCTCGAAGACAGCGACTCGCAGGTACGCCAGTCCGCTATCGAAGGGCTTTACGAGGACAACAGCAAGCTGCTCCTTGGCAAGCTATTGTCGATGCTGCGCACCGACTCCGACATGGGAGTGCGCGAGGCAGTGGCCAGGGCTTTAGGGCGTTTCACATATATAGCCGAATGCGAAGACAAGCTGGGGGCGAGAGCAGCTGAGCTACGGGAGGCCCTCCTGGAGGTGGCGCGCAATCAGGATGACAATATAGACGTGCGCCGCCGGGCAATCGAGTCGCTTGGCTATCTGCATAATGATAGCGAAGTGAACGACCTTATAGCCGATATATACGAGCACGGCGGGCGCAACGCGGAAAGCGCGGTATTCGCTATGGGCCGCAGCATGGACCCACGCTGGGAACAGGTCATCCTCGACGAGCTTGAGAGCAACCACCCCGCCATGCGCTACGAAGCGGCACACGCGGCCGGAGAAATGGTACTGAGCGATGCCTTGCCCCAACTTGTGCGGATGATAGAAGATAGAGACCTGGAAGTAAGGCTTGCTGCTATCTGGGCCCTGGGCCAGATCGGGGGCAAACCCGCGACAGAAGCTCTCTCACAAGCTCTCCAAAGCGATGAGCCTGCCATAAAAGAAGCCGCGCAGGAGGCCATGGGCGAGATATCCTTCTCCGCCAATCCCTTGAACCCTATTTAGAGATCAGTATTAATAGCCCATCCTAACCCCTACTTTTAAGGTATAATCCTTATATAAAGCAAACGTATAACAGCAGGCATGGAGATCATAGAATGGCACACAACGTGGGCGTCTTTGTAGACGTTTCTAATCTCTTTTATTCGGCGAAGTCGGCAGGGGTAGAAGTTAATTATTGCCGTTTGCTGGAGCATGCGCTCGCGGGACGGGATATTATCCGGGCTTGCGCCTATACCGGCGTTGACCCTGAGAATCCTAACCAGCGTAAGTTCATAGACTTCCTCCGGGCCAACGGCTACAAGGTAATCTGCAAAGACATACACAAGTACGATGGCGGGCGCATCAAGGCCAACCTTGATATTGAGATGGCCGTTGACATCATGCTCCTCTCAGAGAACCTGGACGTTGTAGTTATTGTCAGCGGTGATGGCGATTTCGTGCGCCTCGTCGAAGCGATCCAGATGAAGGGAGTGCGTTGCGAAGTAATCTCCTTCGGCATCAGCACCTCCAACGAGCTTATAGAGGCCGCCGACCAGTTTACCGAGATATGTACCCTATCAGGCATCTTCCGCAACGCTCCTTCGGGGCCGGGTGTACACTTGAGAGCCGCGCAGAATGGTGGTGATGCGCGTACAGTTTACAGCTACAGCGCCTATAGCTACAGCGCCACCTACGGCTTGCCCGGTGAGCGTATATCGGGAGAGAAAGAGCGCGAACGCCTGCGCAACGGCGAGCGCCCCCAGCAGGGTAACTACTGGGAAAGCCGAGACCGTACACAGCAAGCCCCCGGTGAGGGGAACGACGCTGGTAGCCAAACGATGCCATATGACCACGCTACGAATGATGAGTTCAGGCTTCCTGACACCGAGCCATGCGAAGACACCCATTCGATCCCACTGGTGCGGCCCGTGAGGCCGGAGCTAACCAACGGGCATGAATAGAGGCGACGCGGGCTCTGCCTCTAACCTCACTTCAACCAACCCAGCCAACGCCGGCGATACAACTCACCCTTTTCACACTCCCCTGAGAGAAAGCGATTGGGACGCCGCACTTCGTCGCAACGATGCCAGCCTGTTGCAATCGTGGCGCTGGGGCGACTTTAAAGCGAACTCCGGCTGGTCGGTGTGGCGTGTGGCGATGGGAAGCATCCCTGAGGCCACACTTCACGTGCAAGCCTCCCCCAACCCGCTCATCTGCGCCCAGGTGCTCTTACGGGGGCTTCCCGGCATCCCCAGGCTCCCCATCCCTGTGCCTCTCTCCATAGGCTATATACCACGTGGGCCTGTTTATTCTCCACAAGCGCAGGAGAACGACAAGGCAACCCCCGCATTCTGGCGGCGTGTACACAGGTGGGCACGCTGGCGCGGAGCTATCTTCCTCAAAGTAGAACCTGATATAAAGCTGAGCGAGAATATCACCAAAGCTGACGTAGACCGCGAGATGGCCGCGCTGGGCTTCCGCCCTTCCGGGCGCTTGCAGCCCGCACGCACCATTGTGCTCGACATCGACAAGAGCGAGGAAGATCTGCTCAAAGATATGAAGCCCAAGACGCGCTATAACCTGCGGCTTGCAGGCCGCCGGGGCGTCGAGGTCCGGCGAGCCGCAACTTTAGGCGATCTTCAGGCGTTCTATAGCTTGTTAGAGGTAACAGGCGAGCGCGATGACTTTGGTATCCATACCTTCCCCTATTATGAGAAGCTCTGGCAAACTTTCGGCGCGACCTCCAACGTAAGCGACATTCTCGTGCTCCTGGCCGAGCACCCCGATCCGGTAGAGCGCGAATCAGGACCAATAGGAGGCCTCCTTGCCCTTCGCTTCGGAGATGAAGCGATTTACATGTACGGCGCATCAAGCGACAAAGGGCGCGAGCACATGCCCAACTACCTGCTCCAATGGGAGGCGATAAAGTGGGCACGCGAGCAGGGCTGCACACTCTACGACTTCTGGGGCATACCTGATGCGCCCGAAGAAGGCAGCGAAAGTGAGATTTCCCCTGTAAATACACGTTCTGGTTTGCGTGGTGTATACTGGTTCAAGAAAGGCTTTGGCGGCAGAGAAGTAGAATATCCCGGCGCTTATGACTATGTCTACAACCCTTTGCTCTACAAGTTGTGGATGCGCTGGCGCGGGCCTAACCTGGGTTGAAATTGAAGATGACGGTAGTCTGCGTCTAATCAACGGCAACTGACGACATTTGAAAAGAGGGGCGCGTGATCAGAAAATTATTCCTCGTCTTGGCCCTGGGAGCGCTCGCCCTGGTAAGCGTGAGCTACTTCGGGCGCGGCACAGCACGCCCAGCCGGCCTCCTGAAAGCCATCGATGTAGGGGGCAAGATAGCCTATGCCCGCAATGGCGGCCTATGGCTTTATAGTGGCGGCAACCAGCAGCAGTTAACTAAAGGCCCAAAGGACAAGCAGGACAAACGCGACGGCCAACCAACCTTCTCACCTGACGGCTCCCAGATCATCTACACCCGCTTTGATGAAGGCTTTTCCGACCTGTACAAGCTCACTGTGGCCGACCCTTCGGACACAGTAGCCCTCACTAATCACAGGCCAACTGTTGAGACAGGCGCTATAGGCTACAACACTGAGGCGCTCTGGGCTATGCAGCCTGCGTGGTCGCCCGATGGACAGACTATTGCCTTTACCTCCGACGTGGGCACAGAGTATCCTGGCCTCTTCACCATGAATACACTGGGCGGTAACGTACGCAAGATAGTAGACAACCTGGATCATAGTAAGCAGGCCGTTGAAAACCCGTCCTGGTCGCCCGATGGCACAAAGATAGCAGTCGCCAACTATGTGACGGACAGCGGCAACGGCCAAATCCTGGTGCTGAACCTTGAAACAGGCAAGAAGTTGGAGCTAACCGACGCCAAGGATAGCGCATACGACCCCGCATGGTCTCCAGATGGGCAGTGGCTAGCGTTCGCGATGCAGCGCGAGGGCAAAACCAATATCTATATTGTGCCCACTGACGCCCAGAAGTGGACCGGCGACTACCCTGCGCCCATACAACTCACCACGGACGGCGCTTCCAGAGCGCCCGCCTGGTCGCCCGACGGCGGCAAACTGGCCTACATAGCTCTCAAAGATGCCTCTTTTGACCTCTATGCCGCCGATTTCCAGGCCCCTCTCAGCGCAGGGAAGGCTAACCTCTCGGCAACGCAAAAGCTGACCGACAACGCCAACGTAGATGCTCAATCGGGCCTCAGCTGGGGTAAATAACACCCAGCCTTGTGCTAAGCCGAGACCGCACTTGTGGGGAGCGGCTTTTCTTCCCGAAAACAAGGAATAACTCCAACATGCGGAGTTATTCCTTGTTTCATCTACTCTATTCCACCTTCCCCCTGTGGTGGGTTCTTACTTACCCTGATGTAAGGGATAAACAAGCTTCCTACGGAAAACCCGGCCCCTATGGGGTCTTGTTCAGGTTGGTTGGCTCCGAAATGTCCTCCAGCACCTCTCCCGTTTCGGACTCTTCCGACTTATCTTTGGTCGCCAGGTCACCTAGCGATAGCACACCCACCAGCCTGTTGTCTTCTGTGACCAGCAGGCGGCGTATCTGGCGCTCGGACATCAGGCTGCGTGCTTTCTCTATGTCATCACCTGGCGAAACGGTAACAGCATTAGGCGATACAAAATCTTGCACCGTCACCTCAAAAGGGCTGAGGCCCGCCGCTGTAACCCTTATCGTTATATCACGGTCGGTTATCACGCCGAGCAACTCACCGTCGCTCACCACAGGCATAATTCCCACGTCAAGGTCGCGCATCTGGCGAGCCACATCAGCTATCGGAGTGCCAGGGGTTACCGCCTCCGGGTTCTTGGTCATAATGTCTTGGACTTTCATGCATTCCTCTCTTTTCTACTAATGGCGAGCAATTGCTCCCAGGCTCCACGACTAATTGCAGGAGACGTGCCAAGAAAAATGGTCAGCCCAGAAGACCAAATAGATCAGAGACGAGGGTGCCCACCATCAGCACGAGCAACACCACAGAGGCTAGCAGCGATCTGTTGCGGTAGCCTTTGGGAGCAACTGTCACTCCGGCCTTTGCATCCTGCCGCTCGGCGCGCACCGCGCTGCGCATAGCGGCGTGATAGTACAAAAAGGCCCCGGCCAATATCAAAATAAGCTCCAGTGCTATGCTAAGGCCGGGGATCGTCCATATCCCAAAGCCCAGGAGCGGCAAATCGCCCGCGTTGCCGGGCAGCACGGGCATATCCATTCTGTGTACCAGCAGGTCGAGGAGCCAGTGGGAGAAGACCATCGCCCCTACGATAAGCCCATTGCTTCTTCCCCAGGGTATCATAGCCGCTATCGCCGCTACCAGGCTTATCGCAAACGCACCTACCAGCGAATGGCTGTAGTTGGCGTGAATGATGAGGTTGCCGTAGCCGCCGTTAGTGCCGGGTACGGGCGTAAAGCCTTCGAGGTTCAGGGTGTAGAGCACCACGAAAATAACATCGAGAAGCTGTGTGCTCAACATCAAGGCCCATAGGGGTAACTGTGGCTGGCGCGACTTTACGACGGCCGCCAGGCCAAAATGTCCGGCTAACATCGGCTGTAAGTCTCCTGTTAGTGTTGTCAGGCTGGCTGTGGCTGTGGCTGTGGCTGCGTGCTAACGCCTGCGGATTGCGCTGCTACGCTCGGCGATGCTAACATATCGATGCCCTTTATCGTTGGGCTTCGGCCAGCGCAGTCGCGAGTCGAGATAGCCCATTACGACCACAAAAAGTATAACTGATACTATAAAAAGCATTATGCAAAATCCTTCATTGAGGGCGACGCATCTGCGAACAGCAGCCACGCCACCTTCGCCCCAGTATTTACGCCCAATCTTCGGGGGGCGCGATGATTACACGCCCTCGCTTTAGCTCTATCCTCTTAACTATCGCCTTGATGCCGGGCACCAGCAATTCGCCTGTGGGGTCTGTGACGCCTGGGCCTTGCACCACGTAAACGTCGTTCGCCGATGTTGTGATTACGTCCGCTATCTTGCCCAGGTGATTGCCTTCGGTTGTATGTACTTCCAGGCCCACTATCTGGTAAAGATAATAAGAGCCCCGAGGCAGCTTGCGTGCCTGCTCCAACGGCACCAGCACCCAGTAGCCCCGCAGAGCAGCAGCCGCATCTGCGTCGTTCACTCCTTGTAGCTTCAACAGCAGTTGCCCTTTATGCAGCTGCGTAGATTCTATCTCGAAGGGCGTGGCTGTTGAGGGTGGGCGGAAAGCCGTTGGTGAGCGGGGCACACTCCCCTCCGCATGCGACTGGAAAGAGCGTACCGTCTTCGGGTCGAGGGATGCGGACGGCGCGAGGTGTGCAGGTAAGGAGTCGAATGGAGCGAGCAATAGCTGCTCCATCTTGCGAAATCGCTCAGGGAACTCGGTGAGGATATTGACCTTTAGCTCCCCTTTCACCCCGAAAGGGGCTACCACCTGCCCGACAATCAGCCGTTCGGGGGCGTTTTCTACGCGCTGGGAACCAACCTGATCTGTCATTGCTGCTCCAGGCAAGAGAAAAGACCAAGGGCGAAGCGCCAGGCGCTGCTCGTCTTTGGTCTTTTACCACCCAGCCGGGCCAGGCTGCTCATTGAGCGGTTATGCATAGCGAACAGCAGGAGGGAGAGAGATTTACTCTATCTCTAGCACGCCACGCCTGCCTTCGCGGGCTGCGGCGGCGTTCACAAGGGTGCGTATGGCGCGGGCTATTTTACCTTCGCGGCCAATGACCTTACCCTTCTCGTCCGGGTCTACAGTTAGCTGAATACGCACCACGTAATCACCGCGCGTCTCGCGCACGTTCACAGCATCAGGGTTGTCTACGAGGTTCCTGGCGATATATTCTACAAGCTCTTTCATGTAAAACCTTCGGTTGGGGATTAAAGGCTGGGGGTTAGCAGCTAATAATTCTTAACCGCTAGTCCCTGATCCCTCATCAGTTGCTGCCTCTAGCACGGGGAGATCGCTGTTATCTGGAGCCTCCGTTGCGACCGTAGCCCCTGTCAATGCCTCGGAGCCTTCTCCGTTGTTGCGTGTTGCCTCGGCCATTCCTTCGCTCTGTGGCTCTGTTGCGACAACCTCACCAACTTCCGGCGCGACAACAGCTTCGGCGGCAGGTACAGCTTCGGGAGCGGCTTCGGTGGCGGCGACCTCGGCTCCAGCTTCAGCTTCCGGCGCGGGAGGCGGGGTGAAGCCCTTGCCAGAGGCGTTGCGGGTGCGGCGATTTGTGGGCTGAGGAGCCTCGGCGCTCGCGGCGGCTTTTCTGGCGGCGCGGTTAAAATGCTTGGCAAGGCTGGCTACCGCATTGGTAGGCTGCGCGCCCTTTTTCTTCCACTCCTCATATTTGGCTATATCTATCTGGATAGTAGCAGGGTCAGTACGTGGGTTGTAGTGCCCCAGGGTCTCAATAAAGGCCCCGTCGCGCGGTGCGCGGGCATCGGCTACCACAATACGATAATGGGGCTGCCTGATAGCCCCCATGCGGCGAAGTCGGATCTTCAGCATTTCTCTTTATCTTACTCCTCTAAAATATACCCTGTACATAAATACGGCTACAGCTATGGCTACAAGCCTATATCAGAAATGTCTGCGGCAGAAAGCCTGCCTGTTATTATACGCCATATGCGATTGCCCGTCAAACCCAACGGGCGCCGGATAAATGTTCAGAGTTGGGGTGGAGCAATCGTCAAGAGGCAACTGTGCGGGCATACCTACCCTCACCCCCAAACCCCCTCTCCCTTCATGGGAGAGGGGGCTTTATTGCTGGGGAGTATATCTCCCATGAAGGGAGAGGGGGCTTTAATCACCACTGTAGCCCCGTCAGGGGCCTGCCCCTGTGCACTCAGCAGGAGTAAAGCCCCTCTCCCCTTGTGGGAGAGGGGTTGGGGTGAGGGGAGGTGAGGATACGCCCACACAGCTACCCCTTGAACTTTGTTATACCCTAACTCTGAACGCTTACCCTTGCTGCGCTGGGTTCCCTGTCTGCTGCAAAGCAACTTGCGCCCTACCGCCAAGCTTGCAGGCTACGGCGAGGAAACAGCGATCACTATAACGGAGGTGGAGCATCGCGAAGTATGCACGATGGCAGAGCGGGTGCGCGCTCATGTTTCGGAGCAGCCTTTTTGCGCGCCACTTAGTGATGGCAGCGTCGTTCGTATGCAGATAGCAGTCAGTGCAGGTGTAGCAGAAATGCAGGGCGATGCTACAAACGCCGAGATGCTGATATCCACCGCTGATAAAGCCCTGTATGAAGCTAAACGCAATGGCCGCGACCGCACAGTGCTATTCCGTGCCATGAAACAGCACCCTCTGACCACGTAGTGCCGAAGCCGTAGCAGCTGCTCGTGCTGGCGCAGCGCCTCTATATAGTTTATAATCGGCTCTCTGCACCCTGAAAGCCACCAACTATATAGGAGGAGCACACATGCTCACCTCTACCACCGCCGCGCTCAACCGCAACTCACCTCTGCTCGACTGGTACCTTATGCCCGAATCCTACTCCGCGCCACTTGTTTACCAGGCAATAGAGGAGTTTGGTGTCAGCAAGGGCGGTACAGTGCTCGACCCGTTCTGCGGCACAGGCACAACGCTCGTCGCCTCCCGTCTGGCGGGGCGCAACGCCCTGGGTATCGAGGTCAACCCTTTTCTCTGCCTTGCCTCCAGGGTGAAAAGTCGCGCCGGCTTTGACCTTGCCCTGCTCAAGTTAGAGCTCGCCCGATTGCTGGAGGTTGCAGGCACTGCGCTCATAATGGCAGAGGAAGAGCCTGCAACGCTGGTGGAGATGCTGCCCGCCATGCCCCGCCTCGAAAGGTGGATCGCCAGGCGAGTGGCGCTCAAGATAGTTGCCCTCAGGCTCTGCATCGAGGAATGCGTCAGCCCGCCCAACCGCGATCTGATCATGCTTGCGCTGGCTTCTATCCTGCGTGGGGCCAGCAATATGAAGCTGTCGCCGCACGCCTTTGGCTCGCGGGAAGTGAAGCACGACGCGCCTGTTCTCTCCATCTTTGAGACAAAGCTCCGCAAGATGCTGGCCGACATCGAATGGGTGCAATCTCAAGGGGGGCTTGGCTGCGCTGAGGTCTACGAGGCCGACATCAGGGCGGCGGGTGAGATGGTGCACCCACTCCTCCCTGCTGACCTGGCTATTACCTCTCCACCCTACCTGAACAATCTCGACTACACTATGCAGACGCGCATGGAGCTATTTTTCCTCGGCTTCGTGAATGATATGGGGGGGCTAAAGCGCCTGCGCAAAAAGATGATGGTTAGCGACGCCAAAGCCACTTATCGCGACGTAGAGGATTGGCGGCGCGTGGAAGAGGTGCCTTCGGTGGCCAGGGTGGCGGCGGCAATAGGTGATAAGCTGGGGGATCGCGGCTGGGGCTGGGACTACAGCAGGATGACAAGGCAGTACTTCGGCGGTATCTTACGCGCCGTAGAATCGGTGCGCCCGATGCTGGCCCCAGGCGCTAGCCTGGTAATGATAGTAGGCGAGTCGGCGCACGCAGGTATCCTTGTACCCGTGCCCGAAATAATAGCTGAGCTAGGTGAGATGGCAGGCTACGCTCACCCCCGGATAAAGGTTCTGAGAACCAGGCGCTCCTCCTCCCACAGCTTCAGCCTAAAAGAAAGCGCCGTTGTGTTGCGTAGTGCGTAGCGCCTGAAGGCTAAGGAGGTTGGCCCTTTTTGATGCTCATCCGTTACGTACTCCGCTTCACTTCACTTTATCGCCCGCCTTCTCCAGCAGGTCCTTTAGCTCGCGGGCGGTTTGGACGGCTGCGCCCCGGTAATGGTTGTTGGTGAAAACGAAGGTATTCTGCGAGGTCTTCGCCAGCTTGTCTATCTTGGGCACCCACTCTTCAAGCTCTTCGGGCTTGTATTCGTAGCTATAACGCTCAAACGCTTCATCGTGCCGCCACCACTTCTGAGCGTTGCGCCCGTGGAACCGCACATAGGAGATAGGAGCGGTCGCCACAGCTACGGGTGGTATAAGCCCTTTGAGGCGCGGCTCATCCACGCTGCAATAGCCCAGGTTGTTCCTCCTCAACAACTCCATGGTCTCGTCCGTTATCCAGGTAGAGTTGCGGAACTCCACGGCCACAGGCAAGTCGCCCATCCGCTCGCGAAAGACAGAGAGGTAGTCGCGGTTCTCCGGTGTTGGCTTGAACGAGTTGGGGAACTGCGCCAGCACTGCCCCGAACTTTCCTTCGTCGATGAGGGGTTGCACAGCCTCTCTGAACAGGCGGAAGTTCTCGGGAGTAGAGCCACCCTCCTCTGCTTCCCGTTCATGCGTCAATTCCTTGCTCGCCTTGATGGTGAAAATAAAATCGTCAGGCACCTTCGAGGCCATCGCCGCCAACGTCCGGGCAGAAGGCATCCGATAATATGTGTAGTTGATCTCGGTAGCGTGGAACTCCTGCGCGTAAAAAGGCAGCATCTCGCTGTCCTTTATCCCCTCCGGGTAGAAAGGACCCTTCCAGTCCGCATAGCTGTAGCCGCTTGTGCCGATATGTATCATTGTGCCCTCCTGGAGACTCGTGGGAAAATCTTGTTGAGCAATGACTGTGCCTCCATTAGTTCAACATTTCTGCGGCAGCATATAGCGGCTTTGCGCCTGGGAGGAAAGGAATACCCCTGGTTTCAGTCATGTGAAACCAGGGGTATCGTCACACAGTGTGACCTGTGCCACGCCCGGTTGTAAATCGGGTGGCGCAGCGTTCAGAAGCTAACGGTTTACAGTAGTTTCTACGGGCACCGGAACTGCGGGCGTACCGGCATTTGGGAACTGCTGGGTAGGCTGAGAAGGTACAGTAAAACCAGGGGCAGCTTGCCCATAATGCAGATACTTCTGTGATGCCGGAACGCGCGTCGGACACACACTCGGCAATAACCCTTCTGGGCCATCCGGCAGCGTTGGATCGTTGAGAGCTTTCTTTACTAATGCGCCATTCTCTGATGGCAGAATAGCAGCAGGTACCCCCGCCCACTCGTCAAATATGTACATTACATAGCTCTTCTTGCCTGGGGTTGGCGGCGGTAGCTGGCCGAAACCTGGTGCCGCACCTCGATAGTCGAACTCGCCTCTTACAATAGCCACCATCAAGGGGGGTTCTTCAATAGCTGCAAAGTTGGGAGGACACCCCAGGCCCAGCACTGGCATCTCGTCATAGCTTACCGACTTTGCGAAGAGCACTTCCGGTTCTCCCTTCGGCTTCAGTTGGTGATTGGCCCAGTCCCGGACGAAGTAAGTAAGCTCTGCATCGCTTGCCCCTACAATGTTCTTGCTGCCGTACACAAAGCGAGATGTACCCTGAGCAGATGTAGCAGTAGATACTGCTGTCGCAGGTGCTACTGCTTTCAGCACCATCTGGCCTGTTGAGTAACTTACCTCACCGCGCGCCGCGATAGCAACAACGGCACCCGCCACCAACGCAACACCAAGCAGAAGAATGGGTAGCAGGCTCTTCTTCGTTCTCATAACAGTCAGCTCCTTTCCAAGGCGCACTAATAATTGACAGTCCAATTTCCGTTTGCACAGGGCATACGTCCGGATGTAGCAAGGCAGGTGCAATATGACACATGTCCTCAATTGGTAAGAGTTCAGACTAAGGGTGGAGGGGCTAGCTTAGCCCCCTCTCCCTTCATGGGATAGGGGGTTGGGGGTGAGGGCGGGTGAGGGCGGGTGAGGGTACGCCTCCACAGCTACTCCTTCAAGATTGCTCCACCCTAAGTCTGAACAGTTACCCTCAATTGCCTCTGTCGAGCGAGCCTGGTAATATGTGGTAATATAAAGGACACCCTCATGCAGGGCAAGGTATTTTCTACCCCAGAAAGAGCGAAATCTATGTCACCAATAATCGTCGCGGGTTTAGGGCCGGGAGCCTGGGAGCAAGTTACCCTCGAAGTAAAGGCATTACTCGATAACGCTTCTACTGTTTACCTCCGCACCCTGACGCACCCCACGGCAGACCACCTGCCACAACACCTCGACGTACGCACATTTGACTACCTTTACGAGCGTGAGACGCGCTTCGAGGAGATCTACCGGCAGATAGCAGAAGAGCTGCTGCGACTCGCCGCATCAGATGAAGCCAAGCCCATAATCTACTGCGTGCCGGGCCACCCGGCGGTAGGCGAGGCATCGGTGCGATACTTGCGCGCCATGGGCCGTGAGCGTGCAGTAGAAATCAAGCTCGTGGCAGGACTCTCTTTCATCGAGCCGGTTTGTACAGCCCTCAGCATTGACCCTCTGGAGCATGGCCTCCAGATCGTGGACGGTACGGAGCTGGCGGGTTATGGCGAGCAGAGCGGCCCAGCCGCTGAGTCAGCAGAGGCAGACGAACATTTTCTCTTTAGCCCCTACTCTTTGCCCATCGAGCCTGCCTCCTTCCCCGCCCTAGCTGGACTTTCGCCTATGTACCCGGTGCTTCTTTGCCAGGTATATAACGACCGTGTGGCCTCGGCCTGCAAGCTGATGCTAATGGAGCGCTATCCTGACGAACACCCGGTGACAGTTGTGCTCAACGCGGGCGTGCCGGGCCGGGAGGCGGTCATACAAACCACCCTCGCGGACATGGATCGCGGGCACGGTATAAACCATCTGGCTTGCGTGTATCTGCCTTCTATTGAGCCGCTTTTGCTGCCACGCGACTTCGATTCGCTCGTTTATATTATGGGAAGGCTGCGGGGGCCGGGCGGCTGCCCCTGGGACCGCGAGCAGACCCACGATTCGATAAAACACCACCTCCTCGAAGAAGCCTACGAAGTGGTTGATGCGATGGACGCAGGCGACCCTGACATGCTGGCGGAGGAGCTGGGCGATTTGCTCTTGCAGGTGGTCTTCCATTCGCAGCTGGCTCTCTCGGCAGACGAGTTTACCCTCTCCGACGTCATAGGGCACATTGTTTCCAAGCTGATACGACGGCATCCGCATGTCTTCGGGGCTGTAGAGGTAACAGGCGCGGAGCACGTGCTGAAGAACTGGGAGGTCATCAAGGCGGGTGAGCGCGAGGCCAAAGCAAAGGCGGGGCGCAACTTTGAGTCGGCGCAGGCGGCAGAGCAAGGTCTGGAAGGCACAGGCCTCCTGCTGAGCGTGCCGCGCGCCATGCCTGCGCTGGAGCGTGCCCAGCAGCTACAGGTAAGGGCGGCACGCATCGGCTTCGATTGGGCGAGCATTGAGGGAGTGTTCGATAAGGTGCGCGAGGAGCTTGCCGAGCTTCAGGCCGAAGAAGGCAAAGAGCGTCGCACCGAAGAATTGGGCGACCTCTTCTTTGCCCTTGTAAACCTGGCGCAGTGGATGGGGATCAATGCGGAGGAAGCCTTGCGCCGGGCCGATGACAAGTTTCTAGGGCGTTTCACCGCGATGGAAGAAGAGATCGTACGAGGCGGCGGCAAGCTGCGCGGCATGAGCGTAGAAGCGATGGACAAAGTCTGGGGCAGAGTAAAGAAGCAGCCCGGCATCACATGAGCAAGACGCACCACAAATATATAGCGGCCCGCCCCATGCCTGTGACTCCCACACGCAAACTGGGACCGCGCCGTTGGGCTTACCACCAGCCGGTACGCGCCCGCAGCACACTGGGCACGGTGCTAAAGCGATCTGCGGTTGCACTTCTTCTGCTACTACTCATCGGTGGCTTTGCTATCCTCGGGTATAAATTATGGGTTAACTCGCAAACAGAGAAGCTGATTTACAACGTAGATAGCCCGGCATTGCCGCAGCAACATGTGGCGATGGTCTTCGGGGCGGGCCTCAACAGCGATGGCGAGCCGTCACCTATGCTCTACGACCGGGTGGCTACAGCCGCTGACCTCTATGATAAAGGCAAGGTGCAAAAGCTGCTGATGACGGGCGACAACAGCACAGTTGACCACAACGAGGTAGAGGCGATGCGCAAGACGGCTGTTGAGCTAGGGGTTGACGACAGCGACATCGTCCTCGACTACGCCGGCTTCAGCACCTGGGATAGCTGCTATCGAGCGCGAGAGGTCTTCAACCTCTCCGAAGCTACATTGGTGACCCAGCAGTTTCACCTGCCGCGGGCTATCTACACCTGCAACCAGCTAGGAGTGAAATCTGTGGGGGTGATAGCCGACCGCCAGCCTTACCACACCGTGAGCAATGAAGTGCGCGAGTATATTGCTCTTGCCAACACAGCCTTCCGCTTCCTGACCAACGACCAGCCCCGCTTCCTCGGCCCCAAGATAGATATAGACCAGCCGCAGAGCAGGTAAGGCTTACTGAAGGCCGCATGACCCCAGCTACATTGATGGGTTGGTGTCTACCAACACGCAAGGCCTGAGATACGATGTCACGCCCTTTTTGCCCGCTATGAAGCCTTGACTGCGCTGTTAGATGATCTCGCTGAACGCCTCAGAGCCGTTGATTTTGATCTGGGGTAGGGATTGACGCTCATGTTACTTCCTCCCCAACGCCGCCGACAGCACTGTGCGGGCCATGGGGAGCGCTACCCTTGTGCCTTCGCCACCTTCGTCTACAAACGCGCTGATAGCATACTGTGGGCGGTTGGGGTCTTTGCCTGCCCAGCCGATGAACCAGGAGTGAGAGGTGCCTTTGCCCGTCTCGGCGGTGCCTGTTTTGCCCCCTACTACGTAGCCAGGTATCGCCGCTCCGCTGGCCCAGCCTGACTGAACAGACGCAACCATCATCCCTTTAAGGGTGTCGTTGCTTTGAGGTGAGAGCACCTGATTTATTGTGTGCGGCTGGAACTGCCAGACCGTATCCCCTGTCTCACTGTCTTTCACCGAAGCCACAAGGTAGGGTGCAGGCAGCTGCCCGCCATGCGCGACAGTAGCCGCCACCAGGGCCATCTGCAACGGCGTAGTCTGGACTTCGCCCTGGCCGTAGCCCGTAGCCGCCAGCGTGTTCGGGCTGTTGAGGTCCGCAAGGTCGGGGGCTAATCTGCTGATCTCTACAGGTATGCCGATGTCGTAGCGAGTGCCCAGCCCGAAGCGCTGCGCGTATTCGATCAACCTGTTGGCTCCCAGCCGGATCGAAAGCTCGGCAAAAACCACATTCAGCGACCACTTGTATCCCTCTACCATCGTGAAGGTAGGGCCGTGCTTCGCCGGACGGCAGGTAGAACAATCGCGGTGAAGATAAGCGCCTGCTTCTACCTTGACGGTGCCGTTAGTATCGGTAAAAGTGGCGGTGGGCTGCGCGGTGTTGGTGTCAATCGCCGCCCCCGATGTGACCGTCTTGAAGGTCGAGCCTGGGGGGTATAGACCCTGGCTTGCGCTCAACAAAAGGGGGCGGTTGGGATCGTTCAGCACAGAATTGTAGTAGGTGATGATCCGCTTGTTCTCAGCGCCCCAGTCGTCTGCGTAAGGGTTAAAGGACATCTGCTGGGGGTCAATGTGCGGCCATGACGCCATAGCGAGAATAGCCCCACTCTGCGCGTCGAGCAGCACTATGGCACCTTTGCGCTCGCCCAGTGTCTTTTGCGCCAGCGCCTGCATCGCGGGATCAATCGTGAGATAGAGGTCGTTGCCCACTACAGGGCGGTGCAAGAGCTTGCGCTGCTGTTCAGTCAGAGGGTTGAGCACTTCGTTGCCCGACAGATAGCGGTCGAAGGAGGCCTCCAAACCTGATGAGCCATAAATGGTAGGATTGTAGTAACCCGCCAGGTAAGAGATGTTTGGATCGGGGTAAAGACGGTTAACAAAGCGCGATGGGGTGATTACCTCGCTGGCGGCCACTACTTTGTCTCCTGCGTAAATAGTGCCACGCCGCACCTGTAGCTCGGCGGGCACTTTGCGGGGGTCCTGTATTACCACGCCCGAAGTGGTCACCACAGTGGCATCTTTTATCGAGACGGCAGCTACAACTTGCTCGCGCAACAGGTGAAGACTGAGCAGTCCGAAGCCTACCAGCAAGAAGCCGCCAAGCTGCTGCACATTGTGGTGGAACCTGGCGTCAGGAGTGCGCTTCTCACGCCGAGGATCGCCTGAGACCGTAAGCCATGCATAGATCACCAGGAGAGGAAAAGCCGCGGCCAGACTAAGGAGCCAGCGAGTATCATTCGGCGGGGCGGTTGGCGAAGCAGGTACCGCGTCGCTCAACATGCCGTAAAGCAGTATGCCAACGGCGGCCAGAAGAGAGAGGGTGCGCAGGAGATTACGAAGTGCAATTCTCATATCATTAGCGATCCAGGCGTTGCGTGCCGCTCTTACCGCGAGGCGACGATATACGAAGGAGCAGCCCGATAATCACGAAGTTTGTAATCAGCGATGAGCCACCATAGCTGATGAAGGGCAGGGTAATACCTGTAAGAGGTATCATCTTGATCGCCCCGCCTATAATAATGATAGCTTGCAGGCCAAGTATCGTGGTGAAACCAACCGCCAGAAGCTGCTCATAACCGGAGTGAGCGGTAAGGGCGATGTGCAGCCCCCTGTAGACGAGCAGCATAAAAAGGGCGATTACCGCCAGTGTGCCCATCAATCCCAGTTCTTCGCCTATAGCCGAGATCACCATGTCGGTTTGCACAGCGGGGATCACCCCAGGCGAGCCGAAGCCAATGCCGCTGCCCATAACACCGCCGGTGGCGAGAGCAAAAAGCGACTGCACGATCTGGTAGCCCTGGTTATTGCCTACCGGCCAGGGATTGAGCCAGATGTCAACACGCTCCTGTATGTGGGCGAACTGCGTAGCAAAGAAAAGGTTCAGCATATAGGAGGCGGCGAAGAAAAGCGCTAACCCGCTGGCAACGTAAAACGCCCGCCCACTCGCGGCATACAACATGGAGAGGAAAATGCCGAAAAAGAGAAGCGCACTCCCCAGGTCTTTCTGCACTACGAAAAGCACCAACGCCAACGCCCATAAAAGGAGTAAAGGAGCGAGATATGGGAGGGGTGGTAAGTTGATCGGCCCCACCTTGTAGGGGGAAGCAAGCAACTCGCGCTTGTCGTCAAGATAGCCTGCCAGGAAGATCACCAGCAGCACCTTGAGCAGCTCGGAGGGCTGGAACTGAAAGAAGCCGAAGTTGAACCAGAGCTTGACGCCGCTGCCGCTCCCCGCATCGCTTCCGAAGACGAGCGTCGCCGCCACCAGAGCTATGCCTATGATGGCGAAAGTGTATTTATAGCGCCGGAGGAGATTGAGGTCGCGCACGAAGGCAAGCGTTGCCCAGAGAGCTAGCACCCCGATAGTAATCCATATCACCTGCTTGCGCGCAATGCCGCCAAAGTCGGGGCTTTTGGCGACAAGCGAAGGCTCTAACCTCTCTATCATCACGAGGCCAAGCACCATGATCACAGCCACAATGGGGAGGAGAGCCTGGTCTGCCCGGGGCCTTGTGATATTGAGCCAGATGTGCAGGCCGTAGAGTAGTCCGATGAAGAGGAAGCTCATCCAGAGGTCTTTCCACTCCCAGCGCACCCCGCCGGTGGGCACGAGAATCACCATCAGCATGCCGACGATGCTGAGTATGGAGGGAATCAGCAGCAGGCGAAACTCGGTCCAGCGCAGCCCCCGAATCCTGTTCCAGAAGGTGGGGCGCGCCAACCCCCCACGTGGCATGGCCTTCACACTTGCGGGGGTTGCGCTATAAGAAGTGGGCGCCGGTTTCGCACACATATATCTAGTATAGCCTAATCAACGTATTTGCCCAACAGCGGCTGTAAACGGCGCTTCGTTATAAAATCGGGCGCAGTCATTATCGCTCCTTGAAGGGCCTCTCCGCAGTGACAGTGGCGGCTGCTGGCGATGCGCGGAATGAGCGCAGAGATGGCGTCTCTGGCGCGCTGCACGTTGAGGCCGAGGTTGTGGACTACTAACTCAACGGTAACGTTATCATGGCCCGGGTGCCACGTGTCATAGTCGGTCACCATAGCAAGGGTGGAATAGCAGATCTCAGCTTCCCTGGCGAGGCGGGCTTCGGGCATAGAAGTCATGCCGATCACCGACATCCCCCAGCTGCGATAAACAAGCGACTCGGCGCGTGTTGAGAACTGTGGCCCTTCTACGCAAATATAGGTGCCGCCAGAGTGTACTGTGGTCCCTGTTTCGGTCGCGGAGGCAATAAGGGTGGCGCGCAATTGAGGGCAATAGGGGTCGGCCATGCCTACATGCACAACCACTCCATCATCGAAGAAGGTGCGAGGGCGCAGCACCGTCCGGTCGTATAGCTGGTCTGGCACTACCATATGTAGCGGCTCGATCTCTTCCTTCATGCTGCCAACCGCGCTGATCGAGATGAGGTGCGTCACCCCCAGGGTCTTGAGGGCGAAGACGTTAGCGCGAGCAGGCACATGGGTAGGATCGAGCCTGTGGCCCTTACCATGTCGAGCGATAAAGGCCACATCTCGCCCTGCGATCTTGCCAAGCAGAGGAGGGTCGCTAGGCTTGCCAAAAGGTGTCTCTACCTCCACAGCACGCAGATCGGTCATCCCTTCTATATTGTAGAAGCCTGAGCCTCCTATGATGCCAATTACACCTGTTTGCATCTCTTGTTGCTCTCTTTTTCAGGTTAGTGGAGACGCGTAACGTGTATCACGCAAGGGATTATCGATAGAATATCTTTACCCTAAATCCATTACGCAACACGCACTATGTACTACGCCTGCGCCTTCGAGCGTGCTCTCTAAAGGTGCAGGTGTTCATCACTGTGATGAGGCCGGCTTCGCGGGCGCGATGAGCCGCCTTGTAGTTGATTACGCCATCTTGTAGCCAGATTGCTTTTGCCCCCACCTTTATCGCCTCGTCAACTATGTCGTCCACATACTCAGGACGGCGAAAGACATCCACTACATCAGGAGGCTCCGGCAACTCTGAGAGGCTGCCATAAGCCTTCACGCCCAACACTTCACCCTCAGAAGGGTTCACAGGGATGATCTCGTAGCCCTGGCTTTGCAAGTATCGCGCTACGCCATAGCTGGGCCGCCACGGATCAGACGACAACCCTACAACAGCAATGCTATGCATGTCGAGTATAGTATTTATGTCAGCAGGGTCGGTAAAGCTTTCGCCTTTGGCGCGCATTACTTCCTCCTGGATCGTAGTGCGTGGTGCACAAGGTATGCCCGGCGAGTTAGAGGTTAAAGGAAGCAGATCTACGTACACCTGATTCCTGTGATTCCTGAGCCTTAGCTCACAGATGCTCTCGGAACCAGGATAGATCATTATCTCATACGCGCGCTTGCCTTCTTACGCATCAGGCATGCCCCAGTATAACACAGGGGAAAAGGCCAGTAATCTGGATCAGTTACTAATCCTCTGCTCCTTGCTTCACCGTAGCCTCTTTCAGGCCGCGCACATATTCGCCCACGCCACCTATTATTTCATCTTCGGGGAGACTCTCGATTAGGTTGATCAGGGCGCTGCCCACTACCGCGCCGTCTGCCGACTTGATTACCTGGGCCACTTGCTCAGGAGTGCTTATGCCGAAGCCCACGACTAACGGCAAGTGGCTGTAGCGGCGCACGCGGGCAATCAAGCTGTCTACATCTTCGCTAAGGAGAGAACGAGCGCCTGTTACGCCAGTCAGCGACACGCAGTAGATAAAGCCGCTTGCCATTTCAGCCACCTTCTTGATGCGGCCATCTGTGCTGGTGGGCGCGATCAGGAAGATGAGGTCTATACCTGCCGCTTCGCAAGCAGCTTTCAGGTCGCCTGCTTCTTCAGGAGGGAGGTCAGGCACGATCAAGCCGTCAACGCCCGACGAGGCGCAATCAACCGCCAGCTTTTCAACACCATACCTGAATATGGGGTTGTAGTAGCTCATAAAGAGTAATGGAACCTCATTGGCCCGCCGGGCTTCGGCTGCCACGCTCAAGCAATCCTGGAGCGATACGCCATTTTCGAGGGCAGCATGTGAGGCGCGTTGCACAGTTGCCCCGTCGGCCATCGGGTCGCTGAATGGCACCCCAAGCTCTATCAAGTCAGCGCCCTGCCTGGCTATCACGGGCACTAGCTGCCTGGTGACTGCAAGCGACGGGTAGCCGACCGTCAGGTAAGGCACAAGTGCGCATTCGTTCACCTTCCCCAGCCGCTTGAAGGCAGATGCTATACGGCCCATCAGTGAGAAGCCTCTACCGCCTTCAGCGTCACACCGAGCTCCTCGGCTACTGTATTCATATCCTTGTCTCCTCGGCCTGATAAGTTCACCACAACCATCTTGTCGGGCGGCAAGGAGGCTGCCAGCTTTCCCGCGTAGTAGATAGCGTGCGCCGACTCCAGCGCAGGGATAATGCCTTCGGTGCGGCAAAGCAGCTTGAAGCCCTCAAGCGCCTCCGCGTCCGTAACGCCTCTGTATTCAGCGCGTCCCGTCTCTTTGAGGTAGCTGTGCTCCGGGCCGACACCCGGGTAGTCAAGGCCCGCCGATATGCTGTGCGTTTCACTTACCTGACCGCCTTTGTCCTGTAAGAGATAAGAGCGCGAGCCGTGCAGCACGCCTATGCTGCCTGCCACCAGAGTGGAGGCGTGCTTGCCACTTTCTATGCCTCTGCCTGCTGCCTCTACCCCCACCAGCTTCACAGATAGGTCATCTATGAATGGATAGAATATGCCGATGCTGTTGCTCCCCCCTCCCACGCAAGCGACAACGTAATCCGGGAGCTGATCCGTCTGCTCAAACGATTGCTGGCGAGCCTCTCGGCCTATCACGCTCTGGAAGTCGCGCACAATCATCGGGTAAGGGTGCATACCCACAGCCGAGCCGATCAGGTAGTGAGTAGTGGAGACATTACTCACCCAATCGCGCACTGCTTCATTGATGGCGTCTTTGAGAGTACGGCTCCCTGAGGAGACAGGGCGCACCTCCGCGCCGAGCAGCTTCATTCGAAAGACGTTGAGCGCCTGCCGCTCTATGTCTACCTCGCCCATGTAGACAACGCATTCAAGCCCCAGCATGGCGCAAACCGTAGCTGTAGCCACGCCGTGCTGCCCAGCGCCCGTTTCGGCTATGACGCGAGGCTTGCCCATGCGCCGCGCCATCAGCGCCTGCCCCAGGGCATTGTTGATCTTGTGAGCGCCGGTGTGCGCCAGGTCTTCACGCTTGAGGTATATACGCGCGCCGCCCATCTCACGGGTCATGCCCGCCGCGAAGTAGAGGGGCGTGGGACGGCCAACATAGTGACGCTCAAGGTGGCGCAACTCGGCTTGAAACGCCGAGTCGACTTTGCACTCAGCGTAAACCTTCTCAAGCTCCTCAAGAGCAGGCATCAGCACTTCCGGCGCGTACTTGCCGCCAAATTGCCCAAAGTGCCCTTGCGCGTCGGGCAGGTTGTATCTTTGTGCGTCCTCTATAGGAGCTTTCCTAATCGCGACCATCTCTCTCATCCTTTCTCAACGGTGAAGCCTCACCACAGTTATATCCAATTGCTATTATCGCCAGGGTGGACCGCTTTGATGAAAGAGCGGATTAGCGTGGGGTCTTTCACCCCGGCGCTCTCTACACCACTGCTCACGTCTACGCCCCAGGGTGCTACCATCGCTATCGCTTCGGTGATATTGCCAGGGTTGAGGCCGCCGGCGACTATTAGCTCTTCACGAGCAGCCAGCTTTGCGGCTAAGGCCCAATCAGAGGTCTCCCCTGTGCCGCCATATACGCCAGGGTGGTGAGTGTCTACTAATAGCTTCAGCCTATCTGTTGGCGCTATGGCTCTGTAGCTTGCCAGCACAGAGATCGCCTCTTCTGAGTTAGAGCCGGGCAAGAAGCGAAGCGCTTTGATAACAGGATAGAACCGGGTGCAAGCCGCAACTTCTTCAGGGGTCTCATCGCCACTTAGCTGTATCGCATCCAGCCTTACACGGCGCGCAATATCATCTATCCGGTCCTGTGTCTCGTTGACGAAGACGCCAACCACCACCGGCCTTCCTGCCAGGCCGTCAAGGGCAGAGCGAACAGCCACAGCCTGCTCAACAGAAAGCTGTCTACGGCTGTGTGCGAAGACCAAGCCGATCATATCTGCCCCGGCTGCGGCGGCGCAAAGAGCTTGCTCAGGCTGCATGACGCCGCAGATCTTCACTACTGGAGCGCCGGAGCCGGATATATACAGAAAACTCTTGTAGCTACAGGTAAGCATCACACACCCATACTTTCCCGGGTGGGCAAGCCACAGATCTCGCACGTAGCGGCGGCTACATCATCTGCGGTGATAAGCCCCTCACCGACCAGCAGCGCATCCACCCCAAGTGCTGACATATACTCGCGATCTGCGCCGCTCTGGATGCCGCTCTCGCTCACTGTGACCACCCCTGGCGGCGCTTGCGAAAGGAGAGCGCGAGTAGTCTCCAGGCTGACCTCAAAGGTGTGTAGATCCCTGTTGTTGATCCCCAGGATTGAAGCGCCTGATGCAAGAGCCGCCTCCAACTCGGCGGCGTTATGCACCTCCACTAGCACAGCCATCCCAAGCCCAGCGGACAAATCCCTGTAAAATCTAAGGTGCTCAGCGTCAAGGATAGCAGCAATTAGCAGCAGGGCATCGGCTCCCGCCGCGCGCGCCTCATAGATCTGGTACGGGTCTATAATGAACTCTTTGCAAAGCACAGGCAGCGAAACAGCCCGCCGCGCTGCCGACAAATCTTCGAGACAGCCACCGAAGAAATGGCTATCTGTAAGCACCGAAATGGCTGTCGCGCCATTCGCCTCGTAGATGCGCGCTACCCCAGCGGGGTCGAGGTCCGGGCGCAACAATCCTTTGGACGGACTGCGGCGCTTGATCTCAGCTATGACACGAGGCGCGGGGCGAGGAGCCGACACCAATGCGGCGCGGAAATCGCGTATAGGCGCGCCATGCTGCACGCTCGCCATCACGCTGGAGAGTGAGTGTATCTCCTTGCGTGCAGCTATTTCGACCCGCTTGTGGGCAACTATGGCCTCAAGGATAGTCACGCCGCCACCACCGAAGGCTGCGTCGAAGGCTCCGGCTGCGCCCCTTCGTCCGTGCCCATAGTCTCTTCAGGTGGGCCACCGGTAAGCACTGGATTTCTGCTGAAGGCCGCAAGTTTGTCGAGCGTTTCTGAAGCCGCCCCGTTGTCAATGGCCTGAGACGCACGCGCCACGCCCTCCCGCAGAGTATCAACAAGCCTGGCAGCGAAGAGCGCCGCCGCCGCATTGAGCAGCACCACGTCACGCTTCGGGCCACGCTCACCGGAGAGTACAGCACGTACCATAACGGCATTTTCTTCGGCGGTGCCGCCAATGATCTCCTGCAACGGCGCGACCTCCAAGCCCAAGTCGCCAGGTCTTATCTCGCTCCGCTCGGTTGGTTGGCCCGCGCATACTCTGTAAATCACAGAAGGTCCGGTGATGCTAAGTTCATCCAGGCCGCCGTGCCCATGCACCACCAGCGCATGCTGCGAGCCGAGACGCTCCAGCACCCCCGCCATCTTTGGCGCGAGATCAGGGTCGGCTACGCCCAGCACCTGGGTGCGCGCTCCGGCAGGGTTGGTGAGAGGACCGAGTATGTTGAAGACTGTGCGGGTGCCAAGCTCGCGCCGGACGGGAGCGGCGTACTTCATCGCGGGGTGGAAGAGTGGCGCGAACATGAAGCCTATGCCAACGTGCCGCACACAGCGCGCCACCTCTTCAGCGTCGAGGTTGATCTGCACGCCCAGCGCCTCCAGCACATCGGCGCTGCCGCATCGGCTGCTCATGGCACGGTTGCCATGCTTCGCCACGTGCACCCCGGCAGCAGCAGCCACGATAGCGGCGGCAGTGGATATGTTGAAGGTACCAGAGCGGTCGCCACCCGTACCGCAAGTGTCCACCACTTCTACATCGTCCAGCTCTACAGGTGTGGCGCGGCTGCGCATGATCCTGGCGAGGCCCGTTAGCTCGTCTACTGTCTCGCCCTTCATGCGCAAAGCGATGAGGAATGCGCCTATCTGGGCGGGCGTTGCCACACCGTCCATGATCTCTTCCATTGAGCCTGCGGCTTCATCGTCGGTGAGCGATTCGCTTCGTACCAGTTTGTCTATAGCTTCTACGATCATTGTTGACTCCTATTGTGTCGTGAGAGGAGCGGGAAACAAAAAAGCCCACGTCCCACAAAGGGACGAGAGCATAAAGCTGTCGTGGTGCCACCCTCATTCGGCACAGTAGTGCCGCACTCTCACGAGTACCTAGTCGGCCAGTCTCTTCCTATGATGCTGACCATCTGCCGATACCCAGCTCCCATATAACGGTGGAGTCTCCGGCGCAGTCTACTCAAGCATTTTCTGCTCTTTCGGTGAGCAACTCCCAGATCCATTCAACACATGCGCTGGTGCCGGCTCACACCTCCCCCGGCTCTCTGTACCCCGCTTCCGCGCCTACTCGTTCTGTTCGCAGTCTGTTCTATTATTCAATTGTTAGTGCGACTATACCATATTAACGAACGAGCCGTCAAGATGGTTTTCAAATGTAAATGTTCAGAGTAAGGGTGGAGCAATCTTCTTAGAGTAGCTGTGGAAGCGTACCTGTCCTCACCCTCTGCCCTTCTCCCCTTGTGGGAGAGGGGGCTTTGTTGCTGGGGAGTATATCTCCCATCAAGGGAGAAGGGGGCTAGCTCCTTCTCCCTCACCCCAACTCTGAACAGTTACCAGCAAAGGGTAAGTGTTCAGATTTAGGGTGGAGCAACCTTCTTGGGGTAACTGTGCGCCGCCACCGGCCCTCACCCCATTCCCCTCTCCCACAAGGGGAGAGGGGGCTTTAGTCATGCTGAGTGCACAAGGGATACAGTTGTTCTCCACGTGTGGGAAAGGGGAATGAGGTGAGGGAGAAAGTCCCCTCTCCCTTCATGGGAGAGAGGCATGGGGTGAGGGTACGTAAGGGTGCGTAAGGGTACGCCTCCACAGCTACCCCAAGAAGAGTGCTCCACCCCTACTCTGAACATTTACCAGCAAAGGCGTCTCTTGAACTTCGCGCTCGAAAGTAGTACAATTTAGATACAATCCGTGCAACGCTTCTGAAGTGGGAGTCCCCCACTTTTTTGTCGCATGGGTAAGATTATGAAGTAGCCATGCTGCATGACCCGTGAGCTCTGATCTCCGGCTGATATTCTTTACTTTATAATTTATAACTGAATAGCGAGGAGCAAACCGATGAAAAGTGACCTGTATGCAGCCATTAACCAAATAGCAGCCGAACGAAATATACCGCGTGAGGCTATTTTGCGCGGTATCGAAGATGCCATTATCACAGCGTATCGCCGCGTAGCCGGAACCGACCAGAACGTGGCCGTCAAGCTCGATTTGCAGTCGGGCGACACACGCGTTTTCGAGCGTCGCACAGTTGTAGAAGAAGTGGAAGACCCCGCCCTTGAGGTGTCGCTCGAAGAAGCGCAGAGCACCAATCCTGAAGCCATGCCGGGCGATATGCTGGAGAAAGAGACCACCCCTGCCGATTTCGGGCGCATAGCAGCCCAAACAGCCAAGCAGGTAGTGATGCAGCGTATACGCGAGGCTGAACGCGACCGGGTTTACGGAGAATTCAGCGACCGCGAAGGGGATATAGTGCTGGCGAACATACAGCGCCAGGACCAGAATGGCAACTGGATACTTGAGGTGGGGCGGGCCGAGGCCGTATTGCCGCCCAACCACCAGGTCAAAACCGAGAGGTATCGCCCCGGCAATCGCATGCGCGTATTGCTGATGGAGGTGCAGAAGAACCCTAAAGGCCCGCAGCTGATCGTCTCAAGGGGAGATCGAGCCTTCTTGCGCCGCCTCTTTGAGCTTGAGGTGCCTGAGATACATAGCGGCTCAGTGGAGCTAAAGAGTATAGCTCGCGAGCCGGGCATGCGCTCCAAAGTGGCAGTAACCGCTCGCCAGATGAACGTGGACCCTGTAGGCTCCTGCGTCGGTATGAAGGGCCAGCGCATCCAGAAGATTGTGGACGAGCTGGGCGGAGAGAAGATAGACGTGGTGCTTTGGGACCCCGATATGTCGGTGTACATAGCCAACGCCCTTTCACCCGCTCAGGTGCTGTCGGTGGAGCTCGATGATGGGCAAAAGACTGCTTCGGTAGTTGTGCCTGAGAAGATGCTCTCGCTGGCGATAGGCAAGGAAGGGCAGAACGCCCGCCTCGCCGCCAAGCTAACAGGTTGGCGCATCGACATCAGGAGCGCCGTAAGCCCCGAAGCCGACTTTGAAGAAGAAGCCTTTGATGACGATGAGCTAACCAGGCGAGCGGTAGCAGCGTTGCGAGCCGAAGCGGCCATAGCAAACGATGGCGATGGGTATGAGCTACCTGCTAACGGTTCTGCTAATGGTGTTGAGGAGGTAATACCCAGGGAGGAGCGCCGCAAGGTGCGCCCTAACAATACAGTAGTTTACCAGAGCGCAGCATATGGTCCATTGCCCGAAGATATGGAAGGCGAAACAGTACGCTTGCGCGCTACAGAGGGCCAGATAGAAATCCGCACCGACTCAGGCCGGGTAGTGGCTACCTTCCCTACCCAGGTAACAGAGGGTGAGGCTTCGGAGGAAGAGGAGTAGGAGGTATTGCGTATTGCGTGAGGGCTAAGGGTAGCAGCTCTTTAGCCTCCTGATCTGGGGGCACTCAATACGCAATACGAGAGAGCACCCCATGAACGCAGCAATTAAAACAAAGAAAGGCCCCAGAGCCAAGCATGTGCCGCAGCGCACCTGTGTGGTGTGCAAGACCACAGGCCCCAAGCGTGGGTTGGTGCGCGTGGTGCGCACTGCCGAGGGTAAAGTCGAGATAGACGAAACGGGTAAGAAACCAGGGCGGGGAGCCTACCTGTGCAAGACGCATGAGTGCTGGGCAACCGCTCTCAAAGGTAGAGCGCTCGAATATGCCCTGAAAACGGCTATAACCGCAGAGGACAAAGAGTCCTTACAGGCTTATGCCGCTACGGTAGAGCGCACAGAAGAATAGCCAGGGATCAGGGGGTTGGGAATCGCAGCCTTTCCTGAGTGCCGTGAATAGAGGAGGTACATATAATATGCCGAAGAAAATAGATTATGTTGTATTAACGCCATCCAGCTCCCACAACGGGGAGTCAGATATAGAAGAAGAAGAGAGCTACGTGCCAGGTGTCGCCACTGTCGCGCCCGGTGGTCCAGGCGGGCCGGGGCGGCCTGCTCGCTTAGGGGCAGGCAGGCCCGGCGCTCCCGGCAGGCCAGGTGGCAGCAGGCCCGGCGCTCCCGGCAGGCCGGGTAGCACAGGCGGTTATCGTGGCCCAGGAGGCCGCTCCGGCGGCAGAGGCGGCGCACGCACCGGCGGTGGCGCTCAGGGCAGAGGTATAGGTGCGGGCCGAGGCTTCGGCGGCTCCTCTCGACTGGCTCCTATGGAGCGCCCTGTTCGCAAGGCTGAGTTACCTCCTTTCATGACAGTCAAAGAACTGGCCGACCTGTTGCACGTCAACGCTACCAAAGTTATTCAGGAGATGATGAAGCACCAGGTTCTCGCCACCATCAACCAGCAAATAGACTACGACACAGCGGCAATCGTCTCTATTGGACTTGGCTATGAGGTTACAGAAGCCAAGCCTGACATAGAAGAGGATCTTGGCGAGGCTCTTACCGCCCAGCAGGAAGCAGCCGATAGCACCCGCCTCGCGTCCAGGCCGCCGGTAGTTACCATCATGGGCCATGTAGATCACGGTAAAACCAAGCTGCTCGACTCTATTCGCTCGGCCAACGTCATAGCGACCGAGGCAGGCGGCATTACCCAGCACATTGGCGCTTATCAGGTGGACTTACAGGGGAAGAGGATCACCTTCCTCGACACTCCGGGCCACGAAGCCTTTACAGCCATGCGAGCACGCGGGGCGCAGGTGACAGACATAGCTATCCTGGTGGTTGCAGCCGACGATGGCGTGATGCCTCAGACGCTGGAAGCTCTATCGCACGCCAAGGCCGCCGATGTGCCTGTGGTGGTGGCTATCAACAAGATGGACAAAGAAGACGCTAACCCCGACCGGGTGATGAACCAGCTCTCCGAGCAGGGGCTTGTGCCTACCCAGTGGGGCGGTGACACAGAGTTCATACCCTTATCTGCACGCTCCGGCGAAGGCATCCAGAACCTCCTTGAGACGCTTCTACTGGTGGCCGAGCTTGCCGAATTAAAGGCCAGCCCTGAGCGGCGCGCCACCGGCACAATCATCGAGGCTGAGATGGACCGCAACCGGGGGCCAATCGCCACCGTGCTCATTCAGAACGGCACCCTTAACGTGCGCGATTATGTGGTAGCAGGGGCGACCTGGGGCCGCGTCAAGGCGATGCAGGATGACAAGGGCCGTAAGCTTCGCAAGGCCGAGCCTTCTACTCCGGCGGAGATACTGGGGCTGGCGGCAGTTCCCCAGGCGGGCGACACGCTGCTCGTCGCGCCGGACGAAGCTACAGCCAAGCAGATAGCCGACCAGCGTGCACGCCTGCGCCGCTTCGAAGAGGCTTCGCAAGGGATAAAAGCCGTCAGCCTCGATGACCTCTTCTCGCAAATACAATCGGGCAGGGTCAAAGAGCTACAGATAATCCTGAAAGCCGACGTGCAAGGCTCAATAGAAGCTATTACCCAGACGTTGGGCAAGCTGCCCACTGACCAGGTAAAAGTGAACGTGCTGCACAGAGCAACCGGCGGCATCACCGAGTCTGACGTGACGCTGGCCGCGGCATCAGGCGCAATCATCGTCGGCTTCAACGTACGCCCAGACGCAGCTGCCAAGAGGGCAGCCGATAAGAGCCGCATAGATATAAGGTTCTATGACATTATATACAAGCTTTCCGAGGACATCGAGAAGGCGATGGCGGGCATGCTCGACCCGACTTATCACGATGTGACAGAAGGCTACGCCGAAGTGCGAGCGGTCTTCCGCCTGCCAAAGAACGAGCAGGCAGCGGGCTTGATAATCACCGAGGGGCACGTCACCCGCAACTCGCAGGTGCGCCTGCTGCGCAACGGCACAGTCATGTACGATGGTACAATCTCTGCCCTCAAGCGCTTCAAGGACGATGTGCGCGAAGTAGCTCAAGGGTATGAGTGCGGCATCTCTCTTACCAACTTCCACGACTTCCAGGAAGGCGACACCCTGGAGTTCTACAAGAAAGAGCAAGTCAAGCAGTAATTACGAATCATGGATTACTAATTATGAATTATCAGTTACAGCTTACCGCCGATTCATAATTAGTAATCCATAATTCCGCCGAAGGCGGCAAATGTCAACGCGACGTCAGATACAGGTGGCTAACGCTATACAGCAGCATATTTCTTATCTATTGCAGCGAGAGCTAAAAGACCCTCGCATCGGGTTTGCGACGATCACCGGCGTAGAGGTGACGGGCGACTTGAAGTACGCGCGCGTCTACGTCAGCGTCATGGGCACGCCTGAGGAACAGCGAGAAACTATGCAAGCCATGACGAGCGGCAAGGGCTTTATACGCCGTGAGCTTGCTAACCGTATGGACATTCGCTTTGTCCCAGACCTGCAATTTAAGCTTGATACTTCCGCCGCCTACAGCGACAAAATAACCCGCCTGCTGAGCGACCTCAAAGAGGCAGATGTGCAGCGCGGGCAAGCCGATGCCCAGGCGACCGGGGGCGAGACTGACGCGCAAACAGGCGAGGAGGCGCATTGAGCGACCAGCCTATGAACCAGGCCGCACTCAGTGACAAAGTAGCCGATGAACGTGTACCCGCCTGGACGATGCCCGAGTACGCCAGGATTAGCCAGTGGCTCGAAGGCGCAGGCGAAATCTGGCTGCCCTTGCATGTTTCACCCGATGGCGATTGCATCGGCTCTTGCATGGCCTTCGCCAGGGCGTTACGCACGCACGGCTATAGCTGCACGGTCGTATCACCGGACCCCATCCCTGAGATATACGCGCCCCTATATGATGCCGGTGGTATCTTCATCGGCGCTGTGCCGCCAGGCCCGCCCGCCACGCATATAGCGTGCCTGGACATCAGTGACCCGGCCCGAACGGGTGCTTTTTACGAGGCGAACAAAAAGGCGTTCGAGGGCAAGACAGAGGTCAATATACTCAACCTCGACCACCATGCCACCAACCTGCAATTCGGCGATCTGCAACTCCTCGACACCAGCGCGCCCGCCTGCGCCGAGCAGGTCGCCGTGGCGCTGAACGACCTGGAATGGCCTGTAGACGCCGAGATAGCTCGATATATCCTGCTCGGCTTGGTCACTGATACTCTCGGCTTCCGCACCTCGTCCACCACATCACGCACGCTGCGCGTTGCCTCTCACATGATGGAACGCGGGGCCGACCTCTTCAAGATTATAGATACGGTCTTCAACACGCGTCCCCTCTCCACCCTCATGCTCTGGAGCAAGGCGCTAGGCAGCGTAAGCCTGGGCGCTAAGCGCCGCGTGATTTACGTGCGCGTCACGCCGCAAATGCTGGAAGAATCAGGGGCCAAAGAAGACGAGATAGAAGGCCTGGCTAACTTTCTTACCTCTGTGCGGGGCAAGGTCAAGGTAGCCGCCGTGCTCAAAGAGCGGGAGGACGGCACGACCCGCGTCTCCTTCAGGAGCAACCCAGGCATGGACGTTGCCTCTATAGCGCGCC
>JADEYI010000758.1_pt1 | contig 36033 bp, 32 predicted proteins | sample 8542331 | NCBI WGS metagenome assembly JADEYI01 (sample SAMN16510988, study PRJNA670497) | mine drainage metagenome | isolation source: biofilm near Copperflume 1 | place: Germany: Marsberg coppermine Kilianstollen | collected 2018-02 | reverse complement strand
CGCCTTCGTCTCTGAGCGGGTCGTACTCGGCGGTAATGGCGAGCGCGGGAGGTAATCTACTCAGATCAGCGGCCAGCAGCGGGGACGCGAGAGGGTTCTGCTTCTCTTCCGCGTTATTCAAGTAATGGTTCGTGAACCAGGTCATATCCTGCTCGGTCAAGCCATAGCCTTCGCCATTTTCTTCCACGGAAGGGTATCTTATGGTAAAGACGGTGGCGGGATAGATGAGTAGCTGAAAGCTCAACGCCGGGCCTCCCTTATCGCGCGCCATCCGTGAGATAACGGCTGCGAGATTGCCGCCCGCGCTATCCCCGCCAACAGCTATGCGTGCGGGGTCGCCGTTGAACCGAGGTGCGTTTTCGGCTACCCACGAAGTCGCGGCGTAGCAATCTTCGGGCGCGGCAGGAAATTTGTGTTCGGGCGCGAGCCGGTAGTCTACCGATACGACGATACAATGTGTTCCGTTCGCCAGGCTGCGGCAAAGACCATCGTGGGTGTCGAGATTACAGATCACCCAACCACCTCCATGAAAGAAATAAGAAGCTCTGCGGCTAACACCCCTTAAAATAAAGCAGAGAGAAGTGCAACAACTTTGACAGGTGTTAGCCGCAGAGCTTTTTACAGTTTGATTGAGCAAAATAATTAATTATCAGATCGATCTGTTTGTCTGTGTGAGATAAATTCATCAAGGTCGGTAGGCCGGATACGATATTCAGGACGTAGACGACCTATATTGACCGCCCTTAAATCACCCCTCTGTATCCAGCTACGGATAGTCTTTTCATCCACGCTCATTATATCGGCAACCTGCTTAACGGTAAGCAGCTTTTCTTGTGGCTGTGGCATATGCACCCTCTCTTAACAGTAATGGGCCTATTATAGTATGTATGATCCCTGCGGTCAACTCCTTTCCTATCCATGTGCTAGCCTTCCCAACATAGCATCAAGATAGATATTTCTGCATACTCACGTATGAAAAATATTGTTAAATATGTAAAACAGATTATAAAGCACTAATAGAGTTGACTTTTCTTGAAGATTATTTTATACTCCTATCAGAGTATGCCAAAGGATGATATTAAGGAGGTGATAAAGAGAAGAAGACACGAAAAGAAACTGACCTTGCCGTCTAGTACATGGCAAGGTCAGCATACGAGAGCACACACGTAGTCCCCTGTTAAGTAGTCCTACGGGCACTCTCAGCCTAGATTCATGGCACAGAGACGCCCGACCTGTCAAGTTTTCACCCGATAACACGATTGGAAGGGAACACGCATGACACAAACCATCACCAACTACACCACCTACGATCAAGCGTACTACTACGCTGACCTGAAACGCCTGCCGCGCCTTTCGGAAGAGCAACGTCGGCACCTCATCACCGGTCTTCCAACAGCCGACAATCCGACTCAAATCAAGCACCAACTGATCGAGAGCTACCTGTCGCTCGCCAAGTACTTCGCCATTGATCTCTGTCCCAAGTCACGCTATCACCGCGATCTACCTGACCTTATCGGGGAGGCCAACCTGACGGTGGTCGAGGTGATTATCCGCAGCGATCTCACCCAGATTGAAGACCTGACCAGCTACCTTGCGGCCTGGCTGCGCGGGAGGGTCAAAGGTGCCAGCATCAACGATGGTCTGGTCAAAATCAACCACGGGGTATGGACACGGGCGCGCGAACGGGGAGACGCCAACCTGATCGATGCGCTCGATCACCTGCTCAGTCTGGATGAGCAAATGGAATGGTTCGACACCGACGACCTGGAAGAACCGCAGGCCACACCTCTGTTGCCCACCGAGGCCGCGCCGGAGCGTGACCCGCAGCAACGCGCCCAGGTGGACACACTGCTCTCCTATCTCTCCCCACGCGCCCAGGCCATTTTCCGCTTGCGCTACGGCCTTTCCGATGACAACGAGCGCAGGCACACCACCAACGAGATTGCCCGTCTCTTAGGGCTTGACCGCAGGCTCATCCTGACCACCGAACGGGATGCCATCGCCCGGTTGAGAGCGCTGGCTCTTGGCAAGGCAACGCTCGGCACAAGGAACGGCAAACCCTACATTCTCTACCCTGATGCCCACAATACCTACACCATTACCCCGGAGCAGGAAGCCGCGCTGTTGCAGGGATGTCTCGACCTGCAAGGGCAGGGTGTGATCGTCACCGGACGCCGGCTGGCAAAAGAGGTAGGAATCAGCATTGACCACGCGCTGATGTTCCTGCGCCTGCACCGCAGCGAGACCCCCAAAGAGGGCAGAGCGCGACAACGCCAGCAGAAGCTTGAGACAGTCTGTACGCGACTGGAAGCGCAGGGTGTGCGAGTCACCAGTCCGAGGCTTTCAAAAGAGGCAGGCGTCGCGAAGAAAACGGCCATCGATTTCCTCAAAGCACGAAGGAGTACGAGCCATGCAGCGTAGGAAGTACGGGAACCCGCATCGCCTGCCAAAGAACCGCAGGCGCAGGCAACCCGCGCCTGCCCCTGTCAGAGAGCATCGCGCACCCTCGACGGTCGCACGGCCCCTTGAGTTGGTCGAGCGGGCGCGGTTGACGCTGCACGAGACCGACCCGATCATCGGTAACGAGAACACCATCTATACCCTGTTCTATGAGTACTACCGGGGCTACACGATCTACAGCACCCTCGATGGAAGATGCTGTATTCATAGCAAACAGGGGTGCATCAAACTGCGGGGGAAGTTCGCGTGCTTCCCGGATATCGAGGAGGCCAAGACCCTCATCAAGCGCATTCGCGCCGAGGGGTACACCTCCTATGACAGTGTCGAGCGGTATCTGCCAGAATGGGAGTTTGTATGTCTGAACTGGTGTGAGCAGCAGAGGACACCTCTATTGTCGCGTCCCATGCAGCGCGTCTCGTAGATGTAGGAGTAAGAGGGGATGACTACCGCATCTTCCCCTCTTACAAAGAAGAGGTATAAAGAGACAGAGCGAAGTAGGACCATGATCATGAAGCAGCGTAACTACCGTCACACCGGGCAAGACGAACCGCAGACCATCACCAAAGCTGTGACCCATATCCGACTGGAAGCGACCAATGCGGGCAAGCTTGCCGCGCTCGACGATCTCGCTCAGGTCTACCTATCGCTCTGCCAACAGTATGTCACCCTTTTTTGTACCGATGAGCACCCCGACAAGTTTCGGGCCACCTGCTTTGCAACGCCGCTCTCCGAACGCTGGCACCGGGTTGCTATTCAGCAATCGGCAGGCATCGCGAAGTCATGGCGCACCAATCGCACACAGGCGTATCAAGACTATTTGGATGACCTGCTGGACTATCACCAGCAAGAGGCCGAAGGCACGTTGGATGCAGAGGCCAAAGAACCAGTGTGGCGCGAATGGAACATCCCGACACTTCGACAGACCTGCATCCAGGCCAACGTCAATGTAGCGGTGCTTGAACCCACGCAAGACTCTAGCTTTGACTACTGGCTCAAGATCAGCACCCTCGCCTTCCGCAAACAGTTATTTGTTCCCATCAAGCTGGCAGACTATCATCGCAAGGCGCTTGCGGGCAAGACCATTAATACCAGTGTGACGCTCAACAAGCGCGGTAATGGATGGTGGTTGACCCTGAGCTATGATGAAACCGTTCTGGTGCAGACCAAACCGGCAGCCCCGGTCGTCGGGGTGGATGTCGGCATCGCCAACTTCCTGACCACCAGTGCAGGCAAGCACTACGGCACGTTTCATGGCAAACTGCGAGAGCGACAGAAGCGCGACCGCGAGAAGCGGCGGCGGAAGGCCAAGCTCCGCAAATGCCTCGAAAAGAAGAATGTCGAGAAGCTTCCCTCCACCAGTAGCAAGAGCGGGCAACGTCTCACCCGGCACGTCCGTCAAGAAATCAACCGCGCCGTCAACCAGTGCTTTGCCGAGCATGAGGGTGCGCAGTTTGCGTATGAACATCTCTCAGTGGCGACCATGAAGCACAAGGCACGCGCCATGAATGCCTACATGCGTGCCTCCAACCTCGCGCACATCCCCGAACAGATCGCCTGGAATGCTGTCAAGCGCGGCGTCGTCGCCACGAGAGTCAAAAGTGCCTACTCCTCGCAAGAGTGTAGCATATGTCATTATCCAGACCGAGCCAACCGACCCGATCAGCAAACGTTTTGCTGTCAGGTGTGCGGTTATCAGGCACACGCCGATCTTAATGCTGCCATCAACATTGAGCGCCGCCGGGGAGATGAGGAACTGCGCACTTGCAAAGACAGGCAAGCCGTCAAAGCCTTACTGATGCAACGGCATCACGCATGGAAACAACAAAACGGTTGGCCGTAGTCCAACCGCCCGCCCAGTTCGTTCGTCAACGGGCGTAGGTGAAAGCGAAGGTTTGGGCAGATACTTTTTGCCCAGATTCTTAGCAACTATAGATTCTGACCGGGATGTCGCCAGCCGGACCGGGAATGGCGCGGTTTTCAACGTGAGCAATCGGCTCCGGCTCGCCGAACTGGCTGGCACCAGAGTCGATCTGCATTTGTATTAACTGGCGAATGGCCTCAGGGGTAAATGTATTGAGCGGGGGTACGTTTAATGCCGCCATCTGAGTCATGTAGGCTTCGACCTGGGGATCAAGAGGCATGTAGTTTTTCTCCTTTAATGAGTCGGCTCCTCACACTTCTCGTCTACAATCGTGTATAGTTTCAACTGCACCAATATTTTCGGGCCAATAAGGATCAAGTTCTGTAGCTATTTGTTTTAAATCATTCCACGCGGTGTCATCTCTTACATCACGAACTGCTTCAACTGCATCCAAATTGCTTTTCCATCGCGCTCCGATTTTAGCTGCTAGCTCATCAATTCCTCTCAAAGACGCAGCCAGTTTGTCATCGATAGCCTTTTGTGGCATATTTGTCGGCACGACATGCGCAACAATTTTACCTTTGTCAGTAATCTCGATTGTCTCGCCGTCTTCTTTGACCAGGCGCAGAATCTCATTGATGCGTGTTACCAGTTCACGGCCTTCGCGTAATTCGCTTACATCAAGTTTTTTCATAGGTTCTCCTGTTAGTATGAGCGCTGCTCTATATGAGGCATTGTAGCAGGAAATAGGCCTGTTTACAATCACCGTTTCGACGTTCTGAACGTGTTATAATTTGTGGTGGAAGCGTTGAAGAGTTGGCTACAGCGTTACGTGCAATAGTAGGAGTAAAGGAACAATCCATGACTAGTATGACACCTGGGGAACGCGTGCGCGCCGCGCTCAAGGGAGAACACGTTGACCGCGTCCCGTTCTGTTTCTGGCATCATTTCAAGCCGGCGGGGTCGGGCGAGCGCATGGCAGATGTGACGATGGAGTTCTTTGTGCAGAAATTTAATCTTGATATCGTCAAGATTATGCCTGATTTGCCTTACCCGCAACCGGATGATCCTCTGATAGAGGGGGAACAGATGCGTTTCTTGCCTCGCCTTGACCTGGATACCCCTATGTTTCGCGAGCAGCTTACCTGCATTCGCCTGTTGCGCCAGCGACTGGGAAGTGATTACCCGCTGATCTTGACGCTCTTTAGTCCAATGACCTATGCCATACGCTTTATGGGCAAAGAGAAAGCTCTCGCGGAATGCAGGAAGAATCCGCTGGTTTTCGGCGAGGGTCTGGGTACGATTGCTGCTAACTTGCGCCGCCTGATGGAGGGCGCTATTGAGACGGGAGCCAGCGGCATCTTTTTCTCGTGCATGGGCGCGACGACCGCAGACTTTACGCGCGACGAGTATGTTAAATATGCTCTTCCTTATGATGTAGCGGCTTTGCAAGGCGCCGCTGGCGGCTGGCTGAATAGTGTGCATGTTCATGCTGACCCGGCACAAGTGGATGACCAGCTCTATTTTGATCTCTTCACCGATTATCCTGTCTCCGTTATGAGTTGGAGCGATCGCCTGACCGGGCCAAGTCTCAGTGAAGCCGCTACTATGACCTTAAAATGCCTGATGGGAGGGCTGCACGAACGCGGTCCGTTGACGCATGGCGATGAGTCCGCCATCGATAACGAAATCATGGCGGCCGTCTCTCAGGTCAAGGGGCGCCGGCTGATCCTCGCGAATGGCTGCTCAATTCCCGATGATAACCCTGAAGAGTGGCTGCATATGGCGCGCCGGCTGGTGGATAATCTGTCTTGATGGTAGGCAGGTTTATATTTTCTGAAAGTGGGATGTGGTAGCGGGCAATTTGCAGCTGCTTGCTACCACATCCCACTTTCAATAAAACTTTAATTCCACTCAGAGGAAAAGCGTTCCATGTTATTGTTCAAGAGAGTATACTTAGGTATACAAACACTGAAGATTTGTTGTACGCTAGATGATATATACACGCGCAAGACTCTCGACGATGCTCTGAGTTTTTGATACGATGTTCAATACTAACGTCAATCTCGCATGGTAGATATTGTAAATACGCAAAGAGGATAGTTGGTTCTATGGAAGAACTTCGACGCCGCATACGTATTGCGCGGGGTGAGGAGCCAGCCGATCTGCTGTTACGCAATGCCCGGCTGGTAAACGTGTGTAGTGGCGAATGCTATCCCGCCGATGTAGTCCTGGCTGATGGACTGGTTGTTGGCATCAGCGAAGCGGGCGGCAGGTATCGCGGCCACCAGGAACGCGATTTGCAGGGGCGCTGGCTCGCGCCCGCGCTTATGGACGGGCATATGCATATTGAAAGTACCATGCTGGTGCTTTCTGAATTCGCGCGCCTCGTCGTCCCGCGTGGTGTTACCACTGTAATGCTCGATCCCCATGAATTTGCCAATGTGTCAGGCATAGAGGGCATTCGCTTTGTGCTTGAATCGGGGCGCGGCCTGCCGCTGAATGCCTATGTGATGCTCTCATCTTGCGTGCCTGCCTCATCCTTTGAAAGCTCATATCGCGTTTTGATGGCCGATGACCTGTTGCCATTGTTACAAGACGAGCGCGTGCTGGGACTTGCAGAAATGATGAACATGCCGGGCGTGCTGCATGGTGATGAGCAGGTGCTTGCCAAGATTCTTGCCACGCAGCGCAGGGGACTGGTCGTGGATGGACATGCCCCCGGACTCTCCGGGGCCGACCTGTGCGCCTATGCCACGGCTGGTGTGATGTCCGACCATGAATGTTCCACGCTGGAAGAGGCGCGACAGCGTATTCGCCTGGGTATGTGGCTGATGATCCGCGAGGGGTCTGCCGCGCGCAACCTGGACGACCTGGTACCACTGGTGAAAGAACTGCACCCGCCGCGTGTCCTCTTCGTCACAGATGACCGCGATCCGCAGGACCTGACCTCGCGCGGGCATGTCGATTCGATGGTGCGCCGCGCTATCGAACTGGGGCTTGACCCGGTTGAAGCTATCCGTCTCGCCTCCTATAATACCGCGCAATATTTCCGGTTGTACAACCGGGGTGCGATTGCTCCCAACTTTATAGCAGACCTGGTGGTGCTGGATGACCTGGTGAGCTTCGCGGTGGAATCGGTGTATAAAGATGGCAAACTGGTGGCTCAGGCCGGGAAACTACTGGTTGACGCGCCCGCTACTCCCTTTACGGGTGTGACTGATACGATACGTATGGGAGCTATTTCATTGCAGGACTTGCGCATAGAGGGCAAAGCGGGGTTAGTCGAAGTGGTGGGCATAGAGCCGGGGCAAATTACGACGCGGCATTTGCGGGAAGAAGCCTCCATCGTTGACGGCGCAATTGTGGCTGATCCGACGCGAGACCTGCTCAAACTGGTGGTAATTGAGCGGCATCATGCCAGTGGCAACGTGGGTCTGGGGCTGGTCAAAGGCTTTGGGCTGCGCAAGGGGGCCATTGGGTCAAGCGTGGCGCACGATGCGCATAACCTGGTGATAGCAGGAGCGAGCGATAACGACATACTGATAGCGGCCCGCGCCCTCGCGGAAATGGGTGGCGGTTTTGTATGTGTCGTCGATGGAGACGTACAGGCTCGCGTGCCCCTGCCCCTGGGCGGACTTGTGTCGCCGCTGCCCGCCGCCGAACTGGTGCAGCAGTTGCGCGCGCTGGATGCCGCCGCCGCAGCGCTGGGCTGTACGCTTGAACATCCCTGCATGACGCTCAGCTTTCTCTCGCTTTCAGTGATCCCATCCCTGAAGCTGACCGACCAGGGATTGATCGATAGTGAGACCTTCACGCTGCTTCCATTGCAAAGCTAAGTCTCGGTGGATAGGTGATGAACATTACTAATCAAAATCGGCCCTGTCATCCTGAGCGCAGCGAAGGATCTCTCGGCTCATCGAGTGAGACCCTTCGCTGCGCTCAGGGTGACAAATGGCGTGCGATCTTTCTCAGTACAATGACGGTGCCCCTGCATATTTATAGAAGGTAAAATAGATGTTGCTGAATTTACTCGAATACCACTGGGCAGAGGATATTGACCAAGCGCTGCTGCTACTGGCGCGAACGGATGTGAAGACCGTGGTCCTGGCCGGTGGCACACACCTGCTCGGCCTGGACGACGACAGTATTCAGGCGGTGGTCGATCTGCGCGACCTGGAGCTGGGCCATATTCGCGAGGATGCAACGAGCGTGTATATTGGCGCGATGGTTACGCTACAGAACATGGTCGATGCGCCTGTGTTGAAGGAACTGGCGACGGGCGTGCTTGCGCGGGCGACGCAGGCGTCTTCATTCTCGCGTGTAATTCGCAATAGCGCGACGCTGGGCGGGACGCTGGCGATTGGCGCGGCGTCCCAGGCCGATGTATTAACTGCGCTGGCCGCGCTGGATGCTGAGGCTCTGTTGCGTTCCGGCTCTCGCACGAAGGTTGATCTCAGCGCTGGAACGGTAGAGCGTCCTGGTTTCGCGCTGGCCGGTGTAACCTTCAATGGCAAACTGGAACGGCGCATCTCCTGCGTCAATTTGAGCCACGAAGTGCGTCCCAACGAACTCATCGTCGAAGTGGTCATACCGCGCCCGGCTGCTGGCGCCGGCGCGTCGTTTCAGCGCATTGGCCGCACTCCCACGGATGTCGCGCTCTTAAATGCGTGCGCGCTGGTCGAAATTCAGGATGGCGCGTATAAGCAGGTACGCCTGGCGTTGGGCGGCGTCTCTATGGAACCGGTGCGTATGCAGGGGGTTGAAAAGCAGCTTGAAGGGCAGGTTGCCATGAATGAAGGTGGTACGACCATCAATACACAGGTGCTCGTGTCCGCGCTGCAAGCAGGCATGGCGGATTTCTCGCCCCCGGCTGACTTCCGGGCCAGCGCTGGCTACCGCAAAATTAGTGGAGTAAACCTGGCGTTTCGCGCGCTCGAGGAGGCCACCACTATTTCGCGCTGGCGTAACATGGTATCGTCGAAGGAGAGGCAATAAGCAATGGAAGTTGAATTTCGCATCAATGGCGTCATTAAGAGCCTGGATGTGGCGGCCAACCAGTCCTTACTGACCGCGCTGCGCCAGGAAGGATATTTTAGTGTCAAGCATGGCTGCGAGACGGGCGAATGTGGAGCTTGCACCGTGCTGATCGATGGCGTTGCTCGTCCGAGCTGCGTCACCTTCGCGGCCCAGGTGGGTGGTTGCACGCTTACCACTGTGGAAAGCCTGGGCAACGCGCGCAAGTTGCATCCCATACAGGAAGCCTTCATCGATACGGGGGCGATCCAGTGCGGCTTTTGCACACCGGGTATGGTGCTTTCCGCTTACGAACTGCTCAAAAATAATGCGAACCCGACCGAAGCGGACGCGCGCGACGCGCTTTCGGGCAACCTCTGTCGCTGCACCGGCTACGTCAAACCGGTGCAGGCCGTCTTGAGGGCTGCGGCAGTGATGCGCGGCGAGACAATGACCCCCATCAGTCGTCCCGACTCGCATGAGAATTTCCAGCCCTGGGACCCCGGACGTTCCCCGCTCGAACATGGTGAACATGGCGCATCAGGTTCAGGTACACCGGACGATGGCGAAGGGCATGGCGCGCCTGCTCAGGGGAATGATTCCGGGGGAGGCGTAGCCACGTTGACGGAGACTCGTGTTTCAACTGAATTGAGCATCGTGGGCAAGGCCGAGCGCAAAGTTGATGCTGTGAAACTGGTAACGGGCAAACCGGCCTATGTGGACGATATTGAATTGCGCGATATGCTGTACGGGCGTTTGCTGACCAGCCCGCACGCGCACGCGCATATTCGCGATATTGATGTATCCGAGGCGCGCGCGCTGCCGGGCGTCCACGCGGTCTTGACTTATAAAGATATACCGCGCGTTCCTTATACGACTGCCGGGCAATCATGGCCTGAACCGGGGCCGCATGACCAGTACAGCCTGGATTATATCGTGCGCTTCGTGGGGGATCGTGTAGCAGCCGTGGCCGCCGAAACTCTTGAAATTGCGGACCAGGCTCTGAAACTGATCAAGGTCGATTACGAGATCAAGCCCGCGGTGCTGGACCTGCGCAAGGCGATGGACCCCGATGCGCCGCGTATCCATCCCGAACCGGAATCGTATCGCATTCATGATGCCTCGCGCAACATCGCCGCGCACCTGCACGCGGAAGTAGGAGACGTGCAGCGCGGCTTTGCCGAATCCGACCTGATCGTCGAGGGAGAATACATTGTTCCGCAGGTGCAGCAAACGCCCATTGAAAATCATATCGTGATTACCTACTGGGACGAGGATGATCGCCTCGTAGTGCGCACCAGCACCCAGGTTCCCTACCATGTGCGCCGCATCATCGCGCCCGTCATTGGCCTGTCGCCGCGCCGCATTCGCGTCATTAAACCGCGTATCGGTGGTGGCTTCGGCGTCAAGCAGGAGGTGCTGCTGGAAGATATCTGCGCGTTATTGACCATTGCGACCGATAGGCCCGTCAAGCTGGAATTGACGCGCGCTGAGGAGTTTCGCAGCAGCCGCTCGCGCCATCCACAGATTATTCGTATGAAGACCGGCGTGAAACGCGACGGCACGCTGGTTGCCAATTCGATGAAGCTGATCGCTAATACGGGCGCGTATGGCGGGCATTCGCTGACCGTGCAGAGCAACACAGGTTCCAAAACGCTGCCGCTCTATCCCTGCCCCAATATCCTTTTCGATGCCGATGTTGTCTATACCAATCTGCCGCCAGCCGGAGCCTTTCGCGGCTATGGCGTCCCACAGGGTGCGTTCGCGCTCGAATGCCACATGGACGAGGTGGCGAGGCAGTTGGGCATTGACGCGCTGGAATTGCGGCGCAAAAATTGGATTAAAGAGGGCGAGGAGATTCCTTTCGCGAAGGCGCTCGGTGAAGGCAAAGAGGGGTACGACCAGGTTATCCAGAGCTGCGGCCTGCCGCAATGTTTGCAGATCGTCGAGGAGCGGCTGAACTGGAAAGAGAGTCGCGGCAAGGGTGGCAAAGGCCGCTACCGGCGCGGCGTGGGTGTGGCGCTTGCCATGCACGGCACAGCCATCGCCGGACTTGATATGGCTGGCGCCAGCATCAAACTCAATGACGATGGCTCGTTCAATCTGCTGGTGGGCGCGACCGACATTGGCACAGGTTCGGATACGGTAATCGCGCAGATAGTAGCTGAGACGCTGGGCGTGCGCGTAGAGGATATCATTATCCATTCGTCGGACACCGATTTTACGCCTTTTGATACGGGCGCATATGCCTCTTCGACCACCTACATCAGCGGCGGCGCGGCTAAAAAAGCGGCGGAACAGGCGCGAGCGCAGATACTGGCGGTGGCCGGCAGTATGCTCAAAGCCAATCCTGAAACGCTTACCATCAAGGACCGCGTCATCACGGCTCCCAACGGCAATACTGTTACGGTTTCGCAGGTCGCGCTGCACTCGCTGCATGTAGAGAACCAGCAGCAAATCATGGCGACTGCTTCGTGGATGAGCTATGAGTCGCCGCCACCATTCGCCGCGCAGGGAGCGGAAGTCGAAGTCGATACCGAAACGGGCGTGGTGCGCGTGCTGCGCGCCATCTCGGCTATCGATGCCGGGCGCGTCATCAACCCCATCACTGCGGAAGGCCAGATTGAAGGCGGCGCAACCCAGGCGTTGGGCTACGGCGTCTGCGAAGAGATGGTCTACGACGCGAACGGAGCCATGCTGACTACCAACCTGAGCGATTACCGCATTTTCAGCGCGCCCGATATGCCCTCGATGGAGACGTATATCGTGGAGACCAGCGACCCCTTCGGTCCTTTCGGCGCGAAAGCCATTGCTGAGATACCTATCGACGCCATGGCACCCGCCGTCGCCAACGCCGTTGCCGACGCGCTTGGCCTGCGCATTCGCCAGATTCCGCTAACACCGGAGCGCGTGCTGCGTGCTATTCGCGCGCAGGGGTCAAATCGATAAAGTTAGTTTGAAATGATTAAGTCAGGAAAAGGTGCCAACAAGAATTGCGGGGTATTGCCAGGGCGACCGCAAGGGTCGCCCCTACCATACTTCGAAACGGTTAGCGAGATTCGTGTATGGTAGGGGCGACCCTTGCGGTCGCCCTGGCATACTGGAAAGAGACAAAGTATGGAACTGGTGAATGTCTTTGACTATGAAAAGCTTGCCCAGGCTCGTATGGCTCCTCCCCTGTGGGACTACTACCAGGGAGGCAGCGACGATGAAGTGACGATGCGGGAATGCCGCGCTGCCTTTGAGCGTATCAAACTGCGACCGCGCGTGCTGGTGGATGTCAGCGCTATTGATATGCATTGCGAGGTACTCGGTACGCCGGTCAGTATGCCGCTATTGATCGCTCCAATGGCATCGCATTGCATGGCGCATCCCGAAGGCGAGTGCGCAACGGCGCAGGCTGCCGGTAGAGCGGGTACGTTGATGATTGCCAGCACCGTTGCTACCCGCACTATTGAAGAGATCGCGCAGGCGGCAAGCGGGCCGCTCTGGTTTCAACTGTATACCTATCCCAGCCTGAAAGTCGCGGAGTTGCTGGTGCGCCGCGCGGAAGATGCCGGGTATCGCGCTATTGTGCTGACTGTTGACCTGCCCAGGCTGGGCAATCGCGAGAAGGACCGGCGTCATAACATCACCATTCCGCCAGTTCCCTATCAGGAAGCAAATTTTGTCGATGTAGAGAAGGTGGGTCAGGCATGGGTAACGCTTACCTGGGAATCGCTGGCGTGGCTGCGCTCAATCACATCGTTGCCTGTTATCCTCAAAGGTATCCTGACCGGGGAGGACGCGCGGCTGGCTATCGAACATGGCGTTGACGGCATCGTAGTCACAAATCACGGCGGGCGTCAGCTTGATACAGCTATTCCCGGCATTGAAGCGTTGCCCGAAATCATCGAGGCAGTTGCGGGACGATGTGAAATATATTTTGACGGGGGTATACGGCGTGGCACAGATATTCTCAAAGCGCTGGCGTTGGGAGCGCGGGCTGTGCTGATTGGGCGGCCCGTGCTGTGGGGATTGGCCGTGAGCGGCGCGGATGGCGCTTTTTCCGTGCTGGAGCTGTTGCGCAAAGAACTCGAACTGGCGATGGCGCTCTCTGGCCGCCCCACGCTGGCGAGCATTGATCGCAGCCTGGTCAAGATGTGAAACCAGGGCGGGGGCAAGCCCCGCCCCATAAGCGTCAAGTTAAGGAGGGTCGAAATGGACCGCGCCCCCCTCCCAGGGCGGGGACAAGCCCACGCCCCTACCCTGCTACGATTTGGCAGTGTAGGGCATAAAGCGTATAGGGCAGGGGCGACCCGCCCGTCATCTGTCATCCTGAGCGCAGCGAAGGATCTCTCGCCGGGCAAAGCGCAGTTCCTTCGCTTCGCTCAGGATGACAGCAGTGCTTACATTCGCGCTGATGGGGCTTGCCCCCGCCCGAGTAAAGGTTCGTTAAGATTGCGGTAGGGGTGACATTTGCCCCGCCCTGGTTTAAGCTTAACAGGAGGTATTGTTATGGTTGACTGGAATGGTCGCGCTCGGATTGCCGAGAGCATTCTTGATACGGCGGGCATGACGCCGATGGTGCGTTTGCGGCGCGTGGTGGGGGATGTAAAACCAACCATCGTCGCCAAAGTTGAATATTTTAACCCCAGCGGCAGTGTCAAGGATCGTATTTTGCATTACCTGGTGTCGGAGGCGGAACGGCGCGGCGATCTGCGTCCCGGCATGAGCATTATCGAGGGAACGACCGGCAATACTGGTATCGCTACCTCCTGCGTTGCCGCCGTTCGAGGTTATCCCGCCGTGATTGTGATGCCCGATGGCATGAGCGAGGAGCGCAAGAAAACTATTCGCGCCTATGGAGCCGAACTGCTACTGACTCCCGGCGCGGAGAGCGATGTAGACCTGGTGATCGACAAGGTGAAAGAACTTAAAGCAGCCGCGCCCGGCAAATACTGGGAAGTGGGTCAATTCGTCAATGCCGATAATATCGAGGCGCATTATCGCACCACCGGGCCGGAAATCTGGGAGCAGACCGGGGGCAAGGTCGGCGCGTTAGTGCTGTCGCAGGGAACGGGAGGCACCGTTACCGGCGCGGGCAAATACCTGAAAGAGCAGAACCCCAGCATCAAGGTTTTCGCGGTTGAGCCTGCCGAATGCGATATTCTCTCAGGTGGCTCCTGGGGGCCGCACAAAATCGAGGGTATTGGCGATGGCTTCATCCCCGAAGTGCTGCATGTGCAGTATCTTGATGGCGTTGTCACCACGACATCGGATGAATCAATCGAGATGGCGCGTCGCCTGTCGCGTGAAGAGGGCATTTTCTGCGGCATCTCATCCGGCTGCAACGTGGCGGCTGCCATCAAAGTTGCGCAGCGCTATCCAGATATCGGCATGGTCGTTACCGTTCTCTCGGACAACGGCCTGCGCTACTTCTCCACCGAATTATGCGGCGTGAATACCGAACTGGAGGTGCCAGATCGCGAACATCCGGTGAGCGATGCCGACAAAGCGAAACTGGCAAGCGTTAAACTCGAGGTAATCCACTGATGGGACAACGATGAACCACGTCACAGACCTGCAATGTGTGCTTTGTGGCACCAGCTATAGCGTCGAAGAGGTTGCGTATAGCTGTCCCGCCTGCGGCCCGTTGGGTGTGCTTGAAGTTCATTATGACTACGAGCAGGTTGCGCGGCAATTCAGCCGTGAGTCCCTGCTAACTAATCACGATATGACCATGTGGCGTTACCGCGCTCTCCTTCCTATTTCCTATAGCCTTAATATTGTGCCTCCTCTGGCGATTGGTGGGACGCCATTGTACGCGGTTGAGCGTTTGAGAGTGAAGTTGGGAATGACGCATCTATGGCTCAAGGATGATTCGCGCAACCCCAGCGCGTCGCTAAAAGACCGGGCCAGCATCATCGCGGTGATGCGAGCGGAAGGGAAAACGGTGGCCTGTGCCTCGACGGGCAACGCCGCCTCGTCGCTGGCTGTACAGGCGGCAGCGCAGGGGTTGCCGTGCTACATCTTCGTGCCGCATAACGCGCCGCGCGCCAAGATTGTGCAATTGCTGATGTGCGGGGCAACGGTCTTTGCCGTGCAGGGAAGTTATGATGATGCCTTTGATCTGTGTATCGAGGCGTGTAACGCTTTCGGCTGGTATAACCGCAACACGGGGTACAACCCTTATCTCGTTGAGGGCAAGAAAACGGTCGGATTAGAGATTGCCGAGCAACTGAACTGGGAGGTTCCTGATAGCGTGCTGGTGCCTACGGGCGATGGCTGTATCATCAGCGGCGCGTATCGCGGCTTTGAAGACCTGTATCGCCTGGGCATGATCGAGCGCATCCCGCGCATGATCGCGGTGCAGGCCGAAGGGTCGCCTGCCATCGCCCGCGCATTGGAGGGTGATGGCGTAGTGCGCCAGTATCCCGCGCAGACAGTCGCAGACGGTATCTCGGTGGGCCTGCCCCGCAACGGCGCGATGGCCGTCAAGCACATCCGCGCAAGCGGCGGATACGGCGTGACCGTCACGGACGAGCAGATACTCTCTGCCGAGAAAGAGCTGGCAAGACAGACAGGTGTCTTCGCCGAGCCATCGGGCGCGGCCAGTTACGCCGGTCTGCTGCGTTTGCTCGATGAGGGGAAGATTGCGCGAGATGAACGAGTGGTGCTGCTGGTGACTGGCAGCGGCTTGAAGAGCATTGAAGCGGTCGTTGGGACGGCGGGGAGTGTGGTACCGATTGAGAAGGGCGTGGAGGGGATGGAGATGGTAAGCAGCATAGTGAGGCAGGGGTACACTTAAATTATATATGGGCAAAGGACCCGGCGGTACATGCTTTGGCAGAGCATTTACTTTACGTGGAAGAAAACTGTAGGGACGCGATTCATCGCGTCCTGCTCAAATTTTGATATTTCGCCCTTAATGATAATTTATCTCAAAGGAAGGATGGCGCGCGTATGTCAGACATCCTCATAGGCAATGGCACCGTTGTGACAGGAGGCGAGCATAACCAGCTTATTGAGCATGGCGCGGTGCTGGTGCGAGGCGGGCGCATAGCTGCTCTTGGCAGCGATGTGGCGCTGCTCCAGCAGTATCCAGGCGCGCATTACATCGATGCTCACGGCGGGTTAATTATGCCCGGCTTGCTTTGCACGCATACGCACTTTTATAGCGCGTTTGCGCGGGGTATGGCTGTTGCTGGCGAAGCCCCGCGCAACTTTCCTGAAATTCTGGAGCGGTTGTGGTGGCGATTGGATAAGGCGCTAACGTTGGAGGATACGCGCGCCAGCGTCGATGTGTATATGGCGGATGCCATTCGCAGCGGTGTAACCTGCGTCGTCGATCATCACGCCAGCCCCAATGCTATCGAGGGGAGCCTGGATGCCATTGCCGATGCCGTCGAAGATGCGGGGATTCGCGCGTGCCTGGCCTACGAGGTTTCTGATCGCGATGGGCTTGAGGCAATCGCGGGTAGTATGCGCGAAAATGAGCGCTTCATCAGTTCGCTGCGCGCCGGACGCAGCGAACTGGCTCAAACGGGCATGATCTCCGCCAGTTATGGCTTGCACGCATCATTCACGCTTAGCTCTGCCACGCTCGAACGCTGCGCCGCCGGGGCAGATAGATTGGGAGTTGGCTTTCATATTCATGTTGCCGAGGATATTTCGGATGAAAACGATAGCATGACGCGCTATCAGAAGCGAGTGGTTGAACGTCTTGAGGCCCATCTCATCCTGGGGCCGCGCAGCATCGCCGCGCACTGCGTGCATGTCAATAGCGGGGAAATTGGGCGGCTGGCGGAAACGCAAACTAATTGTGTGCATAACCCGCGCTCGAATATGAACAATGCCGTCGGGCGCGCTCCTGTCGAAGAGATGCTGGCGGCTGGCGTCAATGTGGGACTGGGCACTGATGGTTTCAGCATGAACATGCTGCAAGAAATGAAGGCTGCCTATTTGTTGCATAAGCTCGCGCTGGCCGATCCACGCGCCATGCCGGGGAATCTTGTATGGAAAATGGCCTTTCAAAACAATGCGCGTATCGTGGATGCCATCTTTCGCCCGTTCTGCGCGGATTTTCCGCGTGTTGGCGAATTGAGCGTTGGCGCGGCTGCCGATATCGTTCTGCTCGATTACGTGCCGCCCACGCCGATGAGCGAAGAGAATTTTCCCTGGCACATGATTTTTGGCATGGATGGGCTGCACGTCAATTCAACGATGGTGGCCGGTCGCTGGCTGATGCGCAACCGCCAGCTGCTGACCGTCGATGAAGCGCGTATTGCTGCGCGAGCCAGAGAGCTATCGCAGGCCCTGTGGCAGAGAATGTAAAGGAGGATATTTTATGAACATCCATGACGCACAGGTTGCTGTGCAAGAGGAACTGGCGAAACATCATGACACTATGATTGAGTTCCTGCGTCAACTGATCGCTATTCCCAGCTATGACAGCCAGATCGGGCCGGTTGGCGATGCGGTGGGGGCGCGTATGAGCGAACTTGGCTTTGACGAGGTGCGGCGCGACGCTATGGGCAACATTCTGGGGCGAATCGGTAACGGCCCGCGCGTGTTGCTGTACGATAGCCACATCGACACGGTTGGTATCGCTGATGCCGCGCAATGGCAGTGGGACCCCTTCGAGGGTAAGTTTGAGGATGGCATTATTTACGGACTTGGCGCGGGTGATGAGAAGTGTTCAACACCTCCCATGATTTATGCCATGGCAACGCTCAAGAAGCTTGGACTGGCGAAAGATTGGACGCTTTATTATTTTGGCAATATGGAAGAGTGGTGCGACGGCATCTCTGGTAACGCGCTGGTCGAACACGAGGGTATTCGCCCGGATTACGTGGTGGTTGGCGAATCGACCAATATGGAGATTTATCGCGGTCATCGCGGGCGCACCGAGATCAGCGTCACTTTTAAGGGGCGCAGTTGTCATGCCAGCGCGCCCGAACGCGGCGATAATGCCCTTTACAAAGCCATTCCCTTTATCCAGGGCGTCGAGCGATTGCACGAAGAGTTGAGATCACGTCCCGACCCATTTCTGGGGCCTGGCTCGATCACTGTCACCAGCGCGAGCACGCACAGCGTCTCGCTCAACGCGGTACCCGACGAATGCTCGCTTTATCTTGATCGTCGTATGCATCCCGTTGAGACGAAAGAGGTGGTGCTGAACGAACTACGCGCCCTGCCCAACGCGCACCTTGCCGAGATCGTGGTGCCAATGTACGAAGAACCCAGCTATACAGGTTTCGCCTTTCCCGTTGAAAAAATCTTCCCGGCCTGGTCATTAGCGGAGGATCATCCTTTCGTGCAGGCGGGTAGGGCGACCTTTGAAACCTGCTACAGGCGTCCCGCGAAGACAAGCAAATGGGTGTTTTCGACTAATGCGACCTACTGGATGGGCAAGGCTGGCATACCTTCGATTGGCTTCGGCCCCGGCGAGGAACACTGGGCGCATACCTCGCTGGACCAGGTGCCAGCCGCCGAAGTCGCGCAGTGTGCCGATTTCTATGCCATGCTCCCCTTGATCCTGGAGGGTAAATGAGTACATTAGCGGTCGTTGCTATCGGCGGGAATTCTCTCATTAAAGATGAGGCGCACAAAACGGTACCCGACCAGTTTGACGCGGTGCGAGAAACAGCCACGCATATCGCCGAGATGATTGCCCAGGGCTGGAACGTAGTCGTCACGCATGGCAATGGGCCGCAGGTGGGCTTTATTTTGCTGCGGTCGGAACTCTCCAGACACGTCTTGCACCCGGTACCGCTCGATTCCTGCGGCGCGGATACGCAGGGCGCAATTGGCTACATGATCCAGCAAGCGCTGCATAATGAATTTTTGCGGCGCGGCATCGCGCGCCAGTGCGTGACGGTGGTGACACAGGTGCGGGTGCATAGCGACGACCCGGCCTTGCATACTCCCAGCAAGCCGATTGGCTCATTCTATGGAGAAGCAGAGGCCCAGGCGAAAATGAAGAGCGAAGGCTGGGTGATGGTCGAGGATGCCGGGCGAGGATGGCGGCGCGTCGTGCCCTCGCCTGTGCCAGAGGAGATTATCGAGCGCGATGCCATCGATACCCTCATCAAGAACGGGTTTATCGTGGCTGCTGTTGGTGGTGGTGGTGTCCCGGTTGTGCGCGATGGCGTGGGCAAACTCTCAGGTATCGAGGCGGTGATTGATAAAGACCTGGCTTCCAGCCTGCTGGCCAGCGAGTTACAGGCCGATTTGCTGCTCATCTCAACCGCAGTAGAGAAAGTCGCGCTCAACTTCAAGAAGCCCGACCAGCGCGATCTCGAACGCTTCACTTTGAGCGAGGCCAAAGAATATTATAAGGCGGGGCATTTTGCTAAAGGCAGCATGGGGCCTAAAATCCAGGCCGTCATTCAATACCTGGAACGCGGGGGACGTGCCGCCCTGATAACCATGCCCGAAACTATCGGTAAAGCGCTGGCCGGTCAAACCGGCACATGGATTGTTCCCGATGAGAAAGGATAACGACACGTGAAAACCAATTTACGCGGAAGAGACTTCATCAGCACGCAGGAATGGACGAAAGAGGAACTCGAAACAGTTCTTCATCTCGCCTTTGACCTCAAAATGAAATGGGGCCTTGACCTGCCAACGCGGCTGCTGGAAGATAAAACACTCTTCATGCTCTTCTTTTTCTCTTCCACGCGCACTCGCAACTCATTTGAGGCGGGTATGACGCGGCTGGGAGGTCATGCTATTTTCCTTGAGCCGGACAAAATGCAGATTTCGCATGGTGACACACCGAAAGAAATTGGCAAGATTCTTTCGTCGTATGGTCATGGCATTGCCATTCGTCACTGCGATTGGGGCGACGGCAATACATACCTGCGCGAAGTGGCAGAACACGCCAAAGTGCCTGTTCTCAATATGCAATGCGATATCTACCACCCCTGCCAGGCGATGGCCGATCTGATGACCTGTATCGAGAAAAAGGGCGACATGAAGGGCAAGAAGGTGGTTATGTCGTGGGCCTATGCCAAATCGTACACCAAGCCGCTCTCGCTGCCGCAGTCGGTGATCGAATTGTTTACCCAGTTTGGCGCTGATGTGGTGCTGGCTCATCCCCCTGAGTTTGAATTGATGCCGGAAATTCTTGATAATGCCGCCAGCAATGCGCGTAAGACCGGCGGCAGTTTCAAGCTTGTGCATGATATGGACGAGGCCTTCGTCGGAGCCGATATCGTGTATCCCAAGAGCTGGGGGCCGCTCGTAGCGGTGCAGGACACATCAAAGATGGTGGATACCATTCGCCAGTACGAAAGCTGGATTTGCGACGAGCGCCGGATGTCGCTGGCAAAAGAAGACGCGCTCTACATGCATTGTTTGCCTGCCGACCGCGGCGTCGAAGTGACCGATGCCGTCATCGATGGCCCGCAATCGGTCGTCTATGACCAGGCCGAGAACCGCATGCATGTCCAGAACGCCATCATGGCTCTTACCATGGGCGGGCGATAAACGATTAAACCTCATTGCATGGGCAATCATTGAATACCGTTTCTTATTGAACGAGCCTGCATCACTTCCTGGACAGTATGCACGAGCGCTTCGTCCGTAAACGGTTTGGCAAGGTAGCGGTCGGCACCCTGGCGCAGGCCCCAGCTATGATCGAGAGGCGTATTTTTGGTGCTGACTATAATAATAGGAATACGCCTCTGCGGGTCTAAGGAGCGGATCTGGCGGCAAAGGCTAAAACCGCTTATGCCTGGCAGCACCACGTCTACAACAACACAATGGGGTCGTTCATGAAGCGTCTTTTGTAACCCTTCATTTCCATTTGAGGCGGTTATTACACGGTAGCCGGCTTTTTCAAGCGCGCGAGTCATAAAGAGGCATAAGGTAGGGCTATCATCGACAACCAGAATTTTCACAGGGTTTTGCATGAAGTACGGCACCATCCTTGAGATTGCGTAACTTGTAACAAGTATACAGTAACTTCGGTCAAAAAGTACATTTTATCTATCCGAACAGGCCATATTGGGTCATGCCGGTGGTAATTCCTGGCGTCCGTTGCTATAATATGCACTGGAAATTGCTCTACACCTGGGATGGGAGGAATCATGGCGGGTCGCGTTTACCGGCGCAGCACCCCTGCTGAAAATTTACGCGTTGTGTTGCGCGCTATACCCTGGCGCTTGTTGCTGCTCATTCCTGTGCTGCTCATCATTTCGTTTCCCGTATTTCTCCTTGGCACTGGCGTGGGACAGCGACTGCTGCCAGCATTGACGACCTATTTCTATAACATGGGTAATCCTCCCAGTCCTGTTGCAACGCCGTATCCGGCCTTTCCTGCTGTTTTGCCGCAGCCCGGCTCTCTGCTGTATACAGTGCAGGCAGGCGACAATTGTGTCGAAATCCTGTCTGCGCAGGTACGCATGGCCGATGCCGGACAGGTTTTTAGCGACTCAAATCCTGCCACCGTGAAAGCTCTGAGTAGCGCGATTGGTCAGAATTGTCACGCGCTACAACCGGGCATGGTAATAACGCTTTCTCCACATTACCCGCTGGTAGCCCTGGGCGGCATTGTTCTCAAAGTTGAGCCGTCCACAACGCTTCAGCCTTTGCCAACTCCGCTTATCAATGTAACGCAACAGCAGACCGGCATCGATTGTTCAACTGGCTGCCGCTTGCAAGTGCGTATAGCACCGAAGGTACAGGTGGCGCTATCGGTACAAACGACGCTGCCGGTGCGTGCCGGTGCGTGGGTGTGGGCGCAGGCCATGTTGCCCCGCAAAGCAGTAGCCGGATTCGATGCGTATCCGTATACTAATGTGTCAGCTTCGCTTAATGGTATGGCGATGCGCGTCTGCGATTTCCAGGTTAATGCGACGCACGATGATAACGGGTTATCCTGTAGCCAGTTGCTCCCCAATACGATTGTTGACGATGGCGGCTCGTGGTTGTACGGAGTGGTTGGTTCCGGCTCGCTGGCCCACTGGCGTTACCCCCTGCGTCTTCCTACCGGCGCGCGTGTTTTGCTCTGGCTTTCGCTCGATACTAATGGCAACCTGGTGTACCGCAAGGGCAATGCGGTGTACCGTTATAATGATCAAACGAATGTGTATGTGCGGGTGTAAGTAGACCAATTTGGCCCGCGTGCGACTTTAACAACGCTACAGGTATGGTATCAGCAGCTTGATGCAGGCTTTATGGGGCGTGTGGTCAGCAGAATGAGGTGGCCCCGCGTTGATCGGTTCGGTTTCTACAGCAAGGTATACTAGTTTTAGTATCACTCTACCTTGAAAGGAAATTGTATGCGAAAAGCGCGTTTGTGCCTGAACAGCATGCTCGTCCTCATTGTTCTTGGAGGTATCCTGAGTACCACGACGAGTTGCACCACATCTACTCCTGTCAGGAGTAGTAGTGCATCTGCAACGAAAATAACTCCACGCGCGAGTGTAACTATTCCACGCGCTCAAGACCTCTTTACACCATTTATCCTGCAGGTTCAGCCTCGTACTATCGTGACATGGCAAAACGACGATAGCGTGGCTCATGTGTTCACAACAACCCCCGATCGCAGCGCCTTCATGAATCTCCAATCATTCTCACTCACTGTAGCAGCGGGGCAAAGCATTCAGTTCACCTTCGCACAGCCCGGGCTGTATCACTACTACGACACCGCGGCGGCCACATGGAATAGGACTTTTTCTCGTGTGGCAGCAGGGAAGAACGCCCGGGGTTTTCCGATTGCGATGGACGGGATTATCTGGGTCCAGGGCCTCATCAGCGGCCTTCCAACGGCAACCCTCAACTCAATCCTGGCAGGTCACGATGAATATGCGAGCGAGTTTATCGCCGCCAGCTCGCCCGCTTCGATCTCCTGGCACAACTTCGATGAAGACGCGCATTTCTTTGGACAGGTTCCGAACTGGCCAGCAGCGATCAACCCGGTAGACGCTGGCCTGCATCGCATGGCGGGAAGTCAAGATGTTCCTGGTGGCCAGACTATCACTATTCTGTTCGATACGCCAGGGCTCTACTATTACTACTGTCGAAACCACGATCGGATTGATCCTACAACGCGCCGCGCCGTGGCATTGACCAAAGCATCCGACTACCCGCTTCCCATGGTAGGCTTTATCCTGGTAGTTGGCAAGTAGCTGGCAGTTCGCGTCGTGGCATCACCTGGCAGTGCTCGCCCTGTGGATGGTAGGCCATCAAGCGATCTCTGCCAACTCCGCCAACTGCTGAGACAGCAATAGTCGCTCCATAGCCTCGACGATCTGGGGATCGAATTGGGTACCCGCGCAACGCTGTAACTCTTCCAGGGCCAGAGCCTGGGAGCGCGCCTTCTGATAAGGGCGATCGGCAGTCATGGCCGTATAGGCATTGACCACCGCGATAATGCGCGCTCCAAAGGGAATCGCCTTCCCCGCAAGTTGGTCGGGATACCCCTGACCATCCCATCGCTCGTGGTGCGAACGAATTACTGGAGCGAGTGGACGCAATACCGGAATACTGCTGACAACCTCTGCTCCGATCTCTGGATGGGTGCGTATGATCGCCCATTCCTCTTCCGTCAGCCGCCCTGGCTTGTAGAGGATGGTGCCGGGGATAGAGATTTTGCCGATATCATGGAGACGACCGGCCAGCGCAATCATCTGCGCTTCGGCGGCAGGCAAACCCAGGTTCTGCATCAAGACAGGCAGAAGCTCGCTGACCTTGAAGGAGTGCTGACCTATTGAAGGATCGTGAGCTTCCACGAGTCTGCTCAGGGCTGCCATGATGCCCGCCAGGGCCGACTCTTCCCGCCCTCCCTCTTCATTTTTCTCTAAGAGGAGCGCCTGTACCAGTGGGTCGTCGATTCTACGCACCTGGTCGCGGCCCAGGCGTTTGGCTGCGTACATTGCTTGATCAGCGGCGTTCATCAGTTCTTCTCGTCCTGACGCATGGGTGGGATAGCTGGCCACACCAATTGAACACGTCAGGCGAGTGCCGCCTCCAACGCTGAAGAGGTTGGCTGCCACGTCGATTCGTATCTCCTCGGCAAAGGCCAGCGCTTCTTCTCTGGTCATTTCCGGCAGAATTGCCACGAATTCCTCGCCTCCCCAGCGACCAGCCGTGTCAATGCCCCGCAAGCGTGCTCGAATCAACCGGGCGAATTCATGCAGCACCGTGTCTCCTGACGCATGACCGTAGCCATCGTTGAGGGCCTTGAAATGATCGATATCGAGAAACAGGATGGAGCAGGAACGATAGTAGCTTTGCGCCCGCTCCAGTTCCTTATCGAGTGTAGCGACCAGTGAACGATGGTTGGGCAATTCGGTGAGGGCATCGGTGGTCGCCAGCGCTTCGAGGCGAGCATTGGCCTCATTGAGATGTTCATGGGCAATATTGAGCGCCTCGTGCTGACTTTGAAGTTCCCTGTGCAGTTTTTCCATCACCTGTGCGTTGATGATGGTGTCGAGCATGGCGTTGACACCTGCCGAGACAGCGGAGACTTCATCGCGCCCAACCGTGTCCAGACGAGCATCGAGCTGGCCCTTTTCAATCGACTGCACCACCGAGCGTAATCCACTCAAACGTCGCACCAGGGTACTGGAGACGAGCCACCCCACCATGCCAATGCCAAGCAAGACCCCCAGCCCGGCCAGTGAGGTAATGAGCACCAGTCTGTTTACCTCAACGTTGGTTGCATCGCGGACTGAGGTCACCAGGTTGGCGTTGAACAGGGTGAGGCGCTCAAGCGCTCCCAGGGTGTAAGTCAGGTTCAGTTCTGCGTGAGAATATTCCAGGATGTATGCCCCTTTGGCATTGCCTGCGGCAATCTCTTCAAGCACCTGTTCCTGTGTGGTGCGGTAGTCCTGCCAGGTTCTCTGCGTCTCATTAAAGAGGAAGCGTTGTTCTCCCATCTGGCGGCTATGTCCCGCCTGGGTAAAGAGTGTCACCAGGTCGGCACTGCGATCGAGAACATCTTGCTGGATATTCTTTTCGAGGAGGGTCTCAAGGCGCGTCGAGAATCCTCGCACTGCGTTCAGGTCTTCACGCAAGGTCTCGCGTGATGGTTGGGGTAGTAATGCATCGTTGAGCGTCCCTTGCACCGCGGTGTCCATCTGTTGCAGAACATTCTTCGCGGTGGTGAGAGAGGTATAGGTACGCAAGAGGCCCTGGTAGAACGATGACTCCTGGGAAAGAAGTTGGACGCTCTGAAAGCCGATCGTGCCCAGGGCAATAGATGCAATGAGGGCGGGAATCAGAAAGCCCAGAGTTAATCGCCGCGCAATCGGCATATTCAGCAGTGGATTGCGGCTCTTGCGCTGCGGCTCCCTGGCAGCAACGCGCATCGAATGCTGAGTCGAATGTTTATGTGGATGCGCTTCTGGCAGCAAAGGTGGCGCAGGAGTAAGACGTTGATCAGAAATGCTCACGAGAAAAATCCTCACTTTCAACGAAAATATTCAATGAGTGGAATATTGGCGCGCGAATAATGCCTGAGAGACTGCTGCCTGGACGTGACCAGATAGCAACGCGTGATACGAGGAAACAGTTCATCCTCACGAAGGTGAAATCGGATATTCCTCTCTCATACATCTATCGGCGCTGTCGCCGTCTTCGACAGGCAGTTTCATTTCGAGTGGGTTCCATTGTTGAGAAGTGAACAGGGGGAAGAGAGAAATGGAGATGAGGGGATAGCAAAGAAAAAATCTTCTACTTTATATTCATGTAGTGAGGGATATGAAGGCGACCAATTGGTCGCCTTCATATCCCTCACTACATGAATATATCCTTATCTTCCCAACAGCTCCAGCACCTGTGGCAGCGCCACCTCGGCGCGTTCGTCCAGTTCCTGGTCGGTGACGCGACCGATGGGGTGGAGGATGACGGCGATGGGGTAGCCGTCCATGCCGAAGGTTTGCGCGGTCATGCGAGCGGAGGAGATGAATTGCTCGGTGCAGATGACTGCTGCTGCTATGCCGCGTTGTTCGATCATTAGCCCGTCGTACACACTGCACGAACTGCATGATCCTCAATCGCCGATGCCGGCAAGGGCCACGTCGCATTCGGCGGCTACCTGGTCGAGAAGGGAATTGGGCGCGGGTCGATACGCGCCGGGCTTGCGGTAATAGTTGATCTGCACACCGGAGTAACGAGCTTCAAGCAGGGCGGCGACCTTCTTTAATAGCTTGTCGGAGTTGGGTTTGCCGTTATCCAGTAGCCCGATGGTGTGGAACGTTGCCGGGCGCGGCGCGCGTTCCCTGCGCGTCGTCTCTACTTCAAGTGTCGGGTCAAGCACAATGAATGGTTCGGCCATGTGTTTGTCTCCTCTGGCAATTAATCGCAATCGATACAAACGCCGACTGCTCGCGTGACGGGGAGCGAATCCACTCCGGCTGCCCAGGGTGGGATGAGTGCGGAGAAGCCGCCCGCTCCACCGCCTGCCGTCATGATCAGCAAGTCGTCGAGTGTATGGATGTAATGGTAGGTGGATGCGGCATCTTCAGGGAAAATGAACTCATCAGCAAAACCGGCAATACGTTTGAAAGCGTCGAAGGGACGCGCCGCCTGTTCCCACACGGCCTCGCGAATCTGCGCCTTTGTCCAGCCCTCTTTTTTGAAGATGGTGACGTGTTCCGGACAGAGCACCAGTATCCAGTTGCCACCCCGGTAAACGGTACCAAGCATGGTGTTGGCAATGGAGAGCACAATGCGCTCGCCGGTGCCTCCCGCCTGGCTATTGACGTGATGGGGAGCCTCACCCGCGAAGACCGTCACTGCGCTGAGGCCGGATGGAATGCCGCGCTCGACGCTCAATGGTTCCCAGGGATTACCTTCCTCGTTTTCCGCGATGCAGTAGCTATACTTGCCGGGATGCCCCAAACAGGCTTTGTCGAGCACGCCCGGTATGGAGCCGCACACGTTCATGAGGATCAGGCGGATGGCTCGCCCGATGGTGGCGTTGGCGCGCACCCCGGGCCCGAAAAGATTGACGCCAGAATTGATATTCAACTGCTGCACTGCCGGGCCATTCACGATCATCAGGGGAGCGGTGCCGCCCGTCGTCGCTGTAATGCCGTGCAGGTTGAATGGCTCCTGGCACATGGCCTCGATTGCGGCCACGATGACGGGCATATAGTTGGGCAGGCAGCCAGCCATGACCGCGTTAATAGCTACTTTCTCGGCGGTAATAACGCGATTGCGAGCCGGAATCACACCCAGGATATCGCCGGGAAAGTTGCCTGAAAATTCCAGGAACTCCCGAACTCGGGCGGGAGTCGGCGGAACAACAGGCAATCCATCCGTCCAGCCCTGGCGGTAGTAAAACTCCATCGCCTGGGCGGGATCGTCTAACTCGATGTGTCGCGAGGATAATGTCCATGTTGCTTCTGTTTGTATGTCCATGCAATGGTTTCTCCAGTGAAGGTACGCGCCTGTCATGTCAATCATAACATACTGACATCACGAAGGAGTAGTGCTATAATAACAACCATTAAGGAGGCAAATCAGATGGCTAAAGAAATGAGATCCATCGACATAAGCGGAGTGCCAGACATGGTGAGAATTGCCGAAGAAGTGCGAACGAGCGGAAGACCGCGCATTTTACGAAGGAATGGCGAGGATATGGCTATGGTAATTCCCATTGCGCACGGCCATAAACGTAGAATCAAACGAGCCAGGACTCAAGCCGACTATGAAGCCTTCCTTTCAGCGGCAGGGGGATGGAAAGGGCTTGTTGATGCCGATAAGTTATTGGTTGATATTTATGAAAGCCGCGCGCTTTCAACAAAGCCTCCAATTGAACTATGAAATACCTTGTCGATAGTGATTGGGTGGTTGACTACCTGATCGGCAAACAGCAGGCTATTGACCTGTTTTCTTCTGTGTCTCAAGATAGTATTGCAATCAGCCTCATTACATTTGGAGAAATCTACGAAGGAATTTATTATGGTCGTGACCCACAACGTAGTGAAGCAGTATTTCGCCAATTCTTGCGTTCTGTAGATGTACTTCCCCTAAATCGCTCTATCATGCAACAATTTGCGCGTATTCGTGGTGACCTGCGCCGAAAAGGTCAGATTATTGCCGCAACTGCAATCTACCATGATATGACATTGCTTACTCGTAATAGAAAACATTACGGGCGTATTCCGGCGCTGAAAGTGCAGTTTCCCGCTCATTAGTTATGTACTTCGACTAGCAAAAGGTAACGAAAAGGCGTGGAGACCGTTTATATATACAGGTGATCGAGATACAAGAATGGCGCTGGGAAGCAGAGAGTATGTCATATGGCAGAGCTTGAGGGGAAAACCCTCGACCGCTACGAAATGCGGCGCATGATTGGCAAGGGGGGCATGGCGAATGTGTATGAGGCGATTGATAAGCAGACGGGGCGTAGTGTTGCGGTAAAGATCTTCAAACGTGAAGACGTGGAGATGCTGCGGCGTTTCATGCGCGAGGCGGAGTTGATGGCCTCCTGGCAAGATAGCCTGGAACACCATCTCGTTCCCATCTTTAATTATGGCACGGGCGAGCTGGACAACCTTGTCCATTATTTCATCGTCATGCCCTATATGGAGGGCGGCACATTGCGCGCGCGCATCCGGCGCGGGCCGCTCCCGCTTGCCGAAGCGTGTCATGCTATCCAGGACGTTGCCACCGCGCTCGATTTTATTCATAGTCAGGGTATCATTCATCGTGATATTAAGGCGTCCAATGTTTTGATACACAGCGATGGAAACTACTTCCTGACGGATTTTGGCATCGCGCGGATTACCGGCGATGCGACCCACCTGACCACCACCGGCAACGTGCTTGGCACCGTCGATTATGTTGCGCCAGAGCTATTCGAGCTTGATCGTAAAGCCGATGCGCGCAGCGATCTCTATTCGCTGGGCGTGCTGCTGTATGAGATGGTCATGGGGCGTCTGCCGTTCGTCGCGGAAAACCAGATTGCGCTGGTTTCCATGCACATTCAACGGCGTCCGCCCGCCCCGCGCAGTATCAACTCGGCCATTCCCGCGCCGGTTGAGCGCGTGATGCTCAAGGCGTTGGAGAAGAAGCCAGAGCAGCGTTATGGCCGCGCGAAAGAATTAGCCGACGCATTTTGCCGCGCCGTATCCACCAGCACAGGCATCAGTATTCCCGATTACGCGACGGTTGCGCCGCCAGTTATTGCGCCTGCGTCTCCTGTCCCGCGTCCCGGTCAACTTATCCTGCGACCACCCCTGCAATTTCTCAACTCGGACGGCAATGCGCAGGAGGCCAGGCCATCGCCACTGGCGAAGGGTACCGAAGGGATCAGGGTATGGCCGCAAAGCCAGGGTAACGGTCCATCAAATCCAGGGATAGATGCGCCGTTTTCTCCTGTTCCAGCGCCCTATCAACCCCAGGAGCCAGCAAAACGACCATACTATCGCCGCCCCTGGTTCTCAATTATCATCATTGTGCTCTCTTTGCTGATTATCGCAGGCTCAGTCGCGGCTATCTATAATCCTCGCAGGCAGGCGAACACCAATCCAGGCGCATCCACGCAGACAACACAGGCCGGGCAAACCGCGCCCGTTACCAGCGCGCCAACGACAACGCCCAATTTGACGGCGACGGCTCTGTCTGCTGCCGCGGCCAGCGCAACCGCTCGCGCCCAGGCCAGCGCCACTGCCGCCGCTGCTCTCACCGCGACAGCCGCCGCGCAGGCCAGCGCCACTGCCGGGGTGATTCAAACGGCCACATCCGGCTCACCGGTCTATCAAGATAGCCTGAAAAATGCCAACAATCCGCAGACTGCGGCGGCAGGCTGGGACCAGAGCGGTAACTGCGCGTTTCAGACTGATGGATACCATGACACTACTACAAATGGCCTGCAAGGGTGTAAAGAAAGGAACAACAATTATACGAACGCGGCCATCACCGTTGTCATGCGCATCCTGAGCGGACAATCTGGCGGGGTCTTCTTCCGCGCGGCGAGTAGTCCTTTTAACAATTTTGGCGCGTATGCCGGGTATCTTTTTGAAGTGGATAGCAATGGTAGATTTCGCGTTCTGAGCAGCGACAATTATAACAATCCGCCTGTCGCCCTGCAAGATTGGACACTCTCGAACGCTCTGCTTAAAGGCAGTCGAGCCAATACATTACAATTGATTATGCGCGGGAACACTCTAGCATTTTATGCGAACGGGGTGTTTCTGGTGAAACTATCCGCTTCCAATTTCTCCAATGGACTGGTGGCTTTTCTTGCCAGCAGCGATGGCTCAACTCGGGCAGATGTTGTTTATAGCGATCTCAACATCTTTGCCCTGTCCTGATTTATAATAAATGAATGAGTACTTTCCAGACGTAAGCTATCCTGATTTGGGAGCGTCTGCCTTATTCCTGATGAATTTTAATCAGAAAAACTGATCCTGTCATCCTGAGCGCAGCGAAGGATCTAGCTCGCCGGACACCGAGATCCTTCGCTGCGCTCAGGATGACAGGATCAGTGACGATCTTGTTTGTTAAAATCATCAGGAAATACGAGGAGCATTTTATGCGAACGCTTATCACGAATGGGCATATTGTAACGGCGGCCAATGACTATATGGGCGATATCCTGATCGAGGGAGAGCAGATTGCCGCGCTGGGGACCTCCGGCATGTTTGCTTCAGCGCAGTGCGATGCGGTTATTGATGCGCGGGGGAACTATGTCTTCCCTGGCGCAATCGATGTGCATACACACATGGAATTGCCATTGCCGGCGACGGTAGCCAGCGATGATTTCGAGACGGGTACGATTGCGGCTGCCTGCGGCGGCACTACGACTATCCTTGATTTTGCCAACCAGCAGCGCGGTCATACGCTGGACGAAGCCTTGCAGTCCTGGCATCGCAAAGCCTCTGGAAAAGCTGTAATCGACTACGGTTTCCATATCACTATCACCGACCTGGAAGCCGCGCCCGAAGAAGCCATGGATGAGATGATTGGCGCGGGCGTGACGACCTTCAAGCTGTTGATGGCGTATCCCGGCACGTTTATGGTGGACGACGAGACGATCTATCGCGTGCTGCGACGTTCCGCTCGCCTGGGTGGACTTGTCATGGTTCATGCTGAAAACGGCATCGCTATCGACTTTATCGTGCGCGAAGCCGTCGCTGCCGGGCATACCGCGCCGCTCTATCATGCGATGACACGCCCGGCTATGCTCGAAGGAGAGGCCGCGCAGCGCGCTATTATGCTGGCTGCGCTGACAGAAGCACCCCTGTATGTCGTGCATGTCAGTTGCGCCTCTTCACTTCACGCTGTCGCAGCTGCGCGCGTGAAAGGGCTGCCGGTATGGGGCGAGACCTGCCCGCAATACCTCTACCTCGATGATAGCTGCTATACAAAACCCGGCTTCGAGGGAGCTAAATTCGTCTGCACGCCGCCCATGCGCAGCGATGCCGACCAGGAGGCCCTCTGGTTGGGCCTGGAGCGCCGCCAATTGCAGGTGGTATCGACCGATCACGCGCCCTTTAATTTTAAGGGGCAGAAGGAAATGGGCCTGCACGATTTCACGAAGATTCCCAACGGTCTCCCTGGCGTCGAACACCGCGTCATGCTGATGTACGACGCGGTGCGCACCGGCAAACTGGATATGCATCATTTCGTTGACCTTGTTAGCACAATGCCTGCGAAGCTCTTCGGCCTCTTCCCGCGCAAAGGCACCATTGCCCCCGGCAGCGACGCCGACCTGCTGATTTTCGACCCCGAACGCGAACTGACTATCAGCGCCGCCAACCAGCGCCAGCGCGTCGATTACACGCCCTACGAGGGGATGCCGGTACAGGGCGTGCCCGATACGGTGTTGCTGCGTGGTCGGGTGATTGTGAAAGAAGGGCAATACGTGGGCGGCAAAGGTGGGGGACAGTATCTGCCGCGTAAGACGTTTGTAGAGCCGGAGTAGATACTAAAGCTATTCTTTCTGCTTCTCTCTGCGCTGTACCAGTTTATTCTCAACGGCGAAGACGGCGGCTTCGCTGCGACGCGATAGCCCCAGCTTTTCGAGGATGTGGCTGACGTGGTTGCGGGCGGTTTTTTCGGTGACGGTGAGGGCATCGGCTATTTGCTTATTCGTATAGCCACGCGCTATGAGGGTAAGCACTTCGCGTTCGCGTTCGGTCAGTTCCCAGCCGGGCGTCTGACTGATGCGGTCCAGGGCCTGCTGTGTGGCGTTGGCGTCGATGAGCGTCTGGCCGGAGGCGACGAGGCGAATGGAGCGCAGCAGTTCGGGGCGGCTCAGGTGCTTCAAAAGATAACCGCTGGCTCCCGCCAACATGGAAGAGATGACGGCGTCTTCGTCGGTGTAGGAGGTGAGCATCAGGATACGCACGTGGGGGTAGCGGCTTTTTATTTCACGACAGGCTTCGATGCCTCCCATCTTCTCCATGCGCACATCCATGAGCACCAGTTGCGGGTCAAGCGTCGCAATTTTTGCCAGCGCTTCGGCTCCGTTGCTGGCTTCTCCCACAACTGCGAGATCGGTTTCGGGTTCGAAAGCGGTGCGCAATCCCAGGCGCATCATTTCATGATCGTCCACTATCATAATGCGAATCTTTGCCATATGGCCTCCTGCTCAGAGAGGGATGCGAGCCAGAACGCTGATCCCACCTGTGGTAATTTGTGTGACTTCGAATGTGCCGCCCAGTTCTTCCGCGCGTTCGCGCATTCCGCCCATGCCGTGACCGGAATAATAGCGTTGTTGCTCGCTCGCGCTTCCATCGTGCTTGCTTATTGCCATGGCCGGGATGCCTGTGCCGTTATCCTCTATTTCGACTTCGACAAAGCGCGGCTGGTGTTTCAGGCGCACGCGCATGTGGCTGGCGGAGGCATGTTTATAAGCATTCGTGAGAGCTTCCTGGGTGATACGAAAGATGGCGGTGCCTACCTGGGCCTGGCGTCGCAGACGCTGCCTGTCCCCGTTGGGCGCTTCTTCGCTGCCCTCAATAATGAACTGCACCGGCAGCCCGCTGATGGATTCGAACTCGTGTAACTGGTTGGTGAGCATCTGGGTAAGTGTGCTGGTTCCTGAGATGAGCGGTTTCAATGTGAACATGTAGTGGCGCGTTTCCCAGAGAGCCTGTTTGGAAATAGTGACCAGCTTGTTCAATTGTTCCGCGATAAGCAGAAGCGCCGAATCTTTATCAGCAGGGCTATCTACGATGCGTTGGATGAGCGCGGCGCACGTTTCCGTGTTCAGGCTGAGCATGTAGATAAGCTGGGCGATGCCGTCGTGAATCTCGCGCGCGACCCGCCCGCGCTCGGCAGCCGCGCCCAGCTCGGCGGCCTGCTCGGTCAGGCGTATGTTCTCAACCGCGACGACCAGCTGCGCCCCCACGATGTTTAAGAAATTTTCCTGTCGCTCTCCAAAGGGTTCGCCGCGAATGCTCTCAACGCCCATCACCATGTAGACCAGGCCGTCCTTGTTCTCTTTGTGGAACGGCAGGTACAGGCGAGCAATACCTGATGGTCCTTCATCTCCAGAGCCAGGCTGAAGATCAAAGGCATTAAGTTTTTGACCGGAGCGCGCTACCTGTATGACCCGGGTTCTTTCGGCATCCGGGGAGGTTGCTTCAGCGATACCAGTATCGAGGTATGTATCAATTTCTGGGCGGGCATCTGTTTCGGAATGGCTAATCAAGGCCAGTATGAGCCGCGCAAAGTGACCGCCTTTGCGTATCGGTTCCGCGATTTGCCGCAAAAATTGTTGCAGGTCGATAGTTTCGTGTAGCAATGTTTCGCCCACGCGCAGCAGGGCGCGCTGTCTGCGCACGCTGTCCTGTTCCTGGCGCTTTTTGCTGGTAAAACTATTGAGCAGTGATGACATGTAGGCGGCGAAGATAGCGATGAGAGGCGCGTCGAAGATGGAGCCGAGCAAGTCCTGTATCTGGAGTACAGGATAGGCTGGCGCGAGTGGTGGATGGATGAAGATGCCAAGAAATACGAAAAGGTCATAGCCAATGGCTGCTGCCAGCCCACCGCGATAGCGGAAAGCGAAAGCTGCCACGAATACCGTTGAGAAGCCATAGCGGTAAAACGGCGAGCCGTTGCCGAAGGGGGGGGCTTTGTAGATGGCGCTGAAATACATGACGAGGCCGCAAATGATCACATCCAGGCCATAAATGGCGATGTTTTTATAACGATTATTCGACCGGGCAATGGGTGGCAGCGTCTCCAGATCTTCGTCTATTGTTAAAGGTGGCAGCGTTTTCAGTCTCCAGCGAGACTTCCGTTCTTTTCTCCCTTTTAGCGCTTTGCGCATCTTCGCGCCGCTTGCGCTTTTCGTGCTTACTCCAGGCAGCAGGAGTTTGAAGACGGGCGCGTAGAGTGTGACGATGAGCGTCTGTACAAGCGTAATGCCGAGCAAGACAAACAGAAAAGCAGGGCGTTTGGGGTTCAAGACAATCCATGCCAGGGCGAATATCCACCACGTCCATCGCCAGATGAGAAAGAAGTACGTGGGGGTATTGCGCAGGCGACGTAATGTAGTCTGGGGTAGGGCGGTAATGCGCAATTTTGGTTTCTGGCTCATGGCTTTCGCGTCCTGGCTCTTCTCTTCTTGTTGCCAGTATGCCTTGTTTTGATGAGTCTGTCAATGATTGACGAACGTATGATAATAGGTATAATACGTATGCTCCTGTAGAAAATACGGTCAGATTGTGAGAGAAAAACATGAAAAAGACAACAGCCGAAAAACCGAACCTCAAGGGACTTTGCTACTCTTGTAATAGCGAAGTTGATAAATCCAAAATGACCCAGCATCTGAAATATTGCAAGCAGCGCGCAGCCGCTATCGCCGCTGAAGCGAGCGCAAAAGATGATGGCACAGCCGCAAAAACGAAATTCTTCCATATCGTGGCCGAGGGACGCTATAATCCGCAGTACTGGATGCATATCGAACTGCCCGCAACGGATGATCTTGAAGACCTGGATATCTTTTTCCGGGACACCTGGGTTGAATGCTGCGATCACCTGAGCGCCTTTCAAATTGGCGATATCTCCTATTCCGACGATCCAGAGGATCTTTACTTTGGAGATGAGATTGAGGAGGAAGGGGATGCCGGGGCGGGGGATAGTGAGGATGTGGATGTAGACGAGGGTGAGGAAGGGGCGAAAGCGCTTAATCTGGAGAGCCTACCACCCGGGTTAGTAGAGGCGATGACGCCTGAATTTCTGCTGAAATTGCAGGAATTTGACAATACGGATGACCTGGTTGTATTCCTGCGCGAAGAACTTCAGTCTTTCCCGAAAGACCTGGTATTTAGAGCGCTTAGAGGGGGCGAAGAGGACCGCAGGCTGGCACTCAAGCAGATGCTTGTTGCGGAGATGATCGAAATGCTGGAGGATCGCAGCCTGGGGGTGGCTCTGGAAAAAGCGCTCAAAGTCGGTCAGAAGTTCCGCTACGAATACGATTTTGGCTCGACGACGGAATTGAGCTTGCGAGTAGCCGGGGCACGCGAGGGTGTGCTGGTGGATGAAGAGGACGATATTCACGTACTTGCGCGCAATATCCCACCCGAGTATAAGTGCGTGCGCTGCGGAAAGCCTGCTACGAAGGTGGCTGCCGGATACGATTACTGGGGGGTGATTGAACATGCCTACTGTGATGCTTGCTCTAGAAAGGCAAAAGAAGATGGATGGCTACCGATTGTCAATTCCCCTCGCGTTGGTGTGTGCGCGTACACCGGAGAAGAAGAGGCATACTTTGGAGAGGCTGAATGGGAAGACGA
>JADEYI010000757.1_pt1 | contig 36050 bp, 36 predicted proteins | sample 8542331 | NCBI WGS metagenome assembly JADEYI01 (sample SAMN16510988, study PRJNA670497) | mine drainage metagenome | isolation source: biofilm near Copperflume 1 | place: Germany: Marsberg coppermine Kilianstollen | collected 2018-02 | reverse complement strand
GGCATAAGGAGCGCTGTAATTGCTGCACAATCTCCTTGCGTGTGCGCGGCGACGAGCTGAGCAAGTAAATGGCCTGTGTGTCGCCACAAGCGTACCGCACGCGCTGGAGCGTCATCGCTTTTCTCACTGGTGTGTCCATCGAACTCTGCTTGCTAGTACTGACATGTACACTTTTGGACTACGAGGACTAAGCCGTGCGATAATGTGACCAAAAAGAAGTGTACATTGCAATCTTTGGCCTGTCAAGGCCAAAATGTGATATACTGTGTAAGGAGTGATCGTGAAACCAGTTGTTTCGAGAGAGAAATTTGACGTGCTTGGAAAATATTTAGATGATGCGCTCACCCTTGCAAATATGTCGCAGTCCGAACTGGCGCGGCGAGCTGGTCTGCGCTCGTCGTCCTACCTCAGTAAGGTCATGAAAGGTCAGCGGTCTGTGGACCGTGCGGCACTCTTGCACTGGTGTCAGCTTCTGGCCTGCCCGGATTGGTTAGAGGAGAGAATTCTGAACGCGGCGGGCTATGCAAGTGAACGGCAGCGTCAGGCAGCTTCCGCACAGGAAGTGCTGGAGCAAACGCATCAGACGATTTTAGAAGAGGTGGCGAGGCGCGGCAAAGGGGACTGAGAAATATCTTGTTATTCTTGGATGTCCATTTCTCATTTCTAGGTGCTTCCCTCGCTGCTTTCTGCATAAACTTTGGACAATGGCGTCCAAAGTTTATGCTATACTTCCTAGTGGCGATGGATACGCAGGCTCCTCCTCTATCTGCTGCGATTCAGGCCTGCAATGCGGAAACGAGAGAGGTGAAGGAGCTTGGTATCCGGAGCCGCCAGCGACCAGCCCGACGAAAGAGAGCTGGGGATTGAGGTGCGAGATTTCACTCTCGGTTTCTTTTCCTTACCTCTCCCCCAATAGCCCTCAGCACCGGACGCAGAGACGAGAAACGTCTCTGCGTCCCCTCTTTTTTAGGAAAACGCGCGTTTTCATATGATATGGGGAGAACCCTTGCTACGCTGAAATGCGCATCCAGGTCGGGACATGAGCATTGTAGCGAGCAATATATGCCTCACGCTCTTCTTGGGGCATGTCGGCGAGCATCTGCTGGCGGCGATGTTGCAGGTCTTGCCAGTTTCCCGGCTCCTTTGAGGATGGGTGAGCGTTGGTAAACACGCGATCGCCACAGAACACGTTGCGCGATCTCCACGGCTCAGGCGTGCTTTTTTGGAATGAGGCGCGTAAGGCTGGATTGGTCTCGGCGGCGGGGGTATACCAGGGTTCTGGCAAGCGATACGCAGGGTCAAACGCCCATGCTGGACATCGGAGCCGGTAGCGTTTGGCGAGATATTCTGCGGCTCCAGCGCAAAAGGCTGCCCACTGCTGCTGTTCTGTCGTTGGGTTCTTGGGTACGAGAATGGGATCGTCGAGTAGTGCTTGGCGTTCGCGGATGGCATACACAAAGAAGGCGTTCATGAAATTGCCGATGGCAACGCGGAACGTCTCACCGGTGCTCAGTTCCTGATAGGCTATCGCTACGGTCTGAATGTCGGTTCTCACTGCTGCTGCTCCTGGTATGGCTCGCATCTGTCTTGCTATCGTCTAGCATACCATATAGGGCAGTCTGCCGACTACCCCTCTCGCAGCACGTCTGTGAGCGTTTCTGCCAGTTGGTGGAGTTCTTGATCGCGCGGATCGGGGAAGAAGCGGTCAACCAGCGCTTGCGCTTGAGCGCGGGTATGGACGCCGAGCCACTTGCGTAGGACCCGGATGTCATCGTAGTCCTTGCCAGGGCGGCCGGCCATCAGTTTGCACGCGAGGATGTAGCCGAGGTCCACGGGCAGATAGAGGTGCAGCTTGCGGTAGGCCCGGAAGAGCCGCGCCTGCGGGAGTGGACCCATATCCTGGAGAAAGAGGGCGCAATCGTCGTTGAAGAACATGCGCTCTTTCGCCGGGAGTTTGTGCTGTTTGCCGATGGCGGCGATGATCTGCCGAATGCGCTTTGTCGTCTTGTTGAGCTGGTACACGAGACTGGCCTCGCCTTGCCCTTCCAGGTCGGTGATAATCACGTCGATATCCTTGGTGGTACGTGTGGAAACGTCAGCGAGCAACAAGCACGCGCCGCCGACGACCAGGACGCGCATTGGCTCAGGTGATGGGAATGCCGCGGCTAATGCCTCGTCGAGTTCGATCAGGTAGGCCTCGATCTCATGTTTATCCATATATTGCCTCGCTATAGGGTTGGCTTAGTGTTATAGGTGTTGTTCTTCTTCCGTTTGCAAAAACGGGCGTTTTTGTATGCTGCTATGGGTTGTTGATGCTGCTCTTATAGAGGCGCACTGCCTCATTCACAACATCTGAGATCTCGACGCGATGGCCTAACCTTTTGCGTTCGCGGATAATATGTTCGCGGATCCAGTCGTCCAAATCCGATTCCAGGTAAACGGTTTGTCGGTTGCGGTCAGATTTCAACTTCCTTTGAACGTCTGAGGTACTGAGTACTTGAGCGTCCTGGTGTTCAGAAGTTAGCACGTCTGCGCGTTCAAACGTTTGAACGTCTGAATGTTCTAGCGTCTGAGCGTCCTGATGCTCGGCGGTGCCGCTGCGCTTGCTCCCGATAGTGGCATATTGGCTGATGCCCCCGATGGCGGGCCGCTTCTTTCTCCTGCTCTCTTTCTCCTGCTGTTCGTCGGTCATCGGGTGGCCTCCTCTATCTCTTCGATCAGATCCTCAGCTAGTGTCTTGAAGTCTTCGGCGGCTCGTGACTTGACCCCATATTCTTCCTCATACTCAAACACGGTCATCTTGACGCTTTGTGCTTTAGGGACGATAGCGTCGGTGCGGATCGCCGTGGTGATTAAGCTATTGAACTCCTGGCGGAGCTCTGCAAGGTACTGTTTTGCCATGCCATATCTGAGGTCCACATTATATGGAATGATACCTGCATTCTCCAGCTCGTGGTCAACGAGTGTCTCCCCCAATTTCTTGAACATGCTGAATAAACCCTGCGTCGCATATGGCTCTAATTCACAAGGTATTAACATGGCATTTGAGGCCAATAAACATGTCTCCATAACGGGGGTGTAGGCTCCAGCATGATCGATCAGAGTGATGAAGATATCGTCAATCTGCTGGAGCTGCTTTCTAAGAAGATAGTAGGCCGCTCGATGGCTCAAGATGTAGGGTGAAGCTGTGTCGAGGTCCCCATCGCTAGGAACAACATAGAGGTTCTCTCTGGCCTGCTTGATGGTAGCTGTGAGTGGGACTTCCCCTTTTAAGACACCGGTCAGGGTTGGGGTTGCTTGGCCAGCGAGTAGCGTGCTACTCGAATTGACCTGGCGGTCAGCGTCAATGACTAGAACCTTTTTGCCCGCGCGTGCGATGGCGTGGGAGAGATTTTCGGCCAGGCTGCTCTTGCCGGTCCCTCCCTTAAAATTCAAAATTGACATGGTGATCATCCGTGTGCTCCTGCTCAAAAATAAGTGCTTGGGAGTCTAGTATCCTAGACGTTTGTGTATCTCTATCATAACACAACAGGTTGGCCTATGCCTGTAAGTTGCCTGTAAGTGCCTGTAAGGAAGACGGGCGTTTTTGTAAGATGAGATGAACAGCGGAACATGTCTCTGATGCCTACCATTTCTCCATTGCTTGGCATTTTGCTCACGGTGAGTACTTCCGGTAGAGTGGCCTGAGAAGCCGCATCAGGCGAGATAGGGTACCGTTTTCGGTACTTAATGACTTCCGGTACCCTCTTAGAGACACGGGCAGGGGTGATTATTCCTCGCCAGTGCATGTTGCCTGTTGCGCTTGCGCCATTTCGTGATAGCTAGGAGCTATCGCTTGTCCGTCGAAGTGGAGTCCAAAGGTGGTAATCCCGCCGGGGCTGTACGAGAGGACGGCGATCCCCTCAATCAACCTGGTCATAGCTGGCGCGGTCTGGCCTTTTGTGTGGTAGAGGATAGCGTCTCCATGCGCGCCTATATAGAGCGCGTGTCCTCGTACTCGCTCGAAGTCGGCTGGAGTAATGCCGCCGTTCCGCTCGATCCTGTGGATCTCGCTTGGCACGCCGATCTCCAGATGCGCCTGGATGAGGTGTAGGACGTAGGTGTTGTAGTCATCGCCCATGGCTATGATGCCTCGCTTTCCAGATCACCTTCCTCCTCCTCGTCGGTCTTTGCGGCAATCGGTCGCTGCTGGATCATGCGCTGCTGCTCGTCTTCCGGTAGAAGAAAGCACTGCCAGGCTTCCAGGGCTTTCTGGTATTGGCAGGGGTAGCGCAGGGATAACCGGCGGTGTGTGGCCACAAGCAGGAGGCCTACGCGAACGGCTCCGGCTTTTGCTTTCGGGTTACGCTCCAACGTAGCCTGGATGATGCCAGGGTAGTCGCGTTGGACCTGCTCGATAATGGCGTGTGCTTGCGGTTCGTTCACTCCAGCACCTCCCACAGGTCTTCGCTCTCATCGATGCCGAACAGGGCCGCGATCTCCTCCAGTGAGCCGAATGCCTGCTCGTAGATCGCGACCACATCGTCAGTTCGCGCCGCTCGGATCGACAAATGCGCCAGGTAGTCCGTCGGGCGTTCGCGGCCCAGTTCGTCTTTTTCATAGCGCCTGGTCACCATGAGGGAGATTTCAGCGGCCAGTGGGGAGGCGCGGAGCGTCTTGCCGTTGTCGGCGTAGAACCCGACCTCTTGCAGGCTGTCGAGCGTTCGCGTCATGACTGCGCCCCGCTTTCTAGCTCGGCGCGCCGGGTCTCATCGGTCACGGTCCAGCCCGGACCTAGCGGGCGAAAAGGAATAGTATGCTGGATGGTGAGAGCCTTTGTTTGCATCCGTTTCGTGTGCGTGTGCCAGTCCACATCACACCAGGACCCGTTCCGCGCGACTCGCTTTACGCAACCAATCACGGCAGAGCTTCCCGCCGTCACCCACTCGCCTGCCCTCACGCGGCGCAGGCAATAAAAGAAGATCTCGCCGGCTGCTACGACGGAGCAGGCGTTCCCCATCTGGGCGAACTCGCGATAGGCTGGCAAGACGTTTTCAGGCGTGCGAAACGAGTATGTCCAGTGTCCATTTACAAAGAGGTGATAGCTTTCAGCGGCCAGGTATTCCAGGCGCGCATCCAGATGTTCGGGTAAGTAGTATGCGGTTCGGTTCATGAGAGCTGCTCACTTTCTGCCTGCGTTGCGCACGAAGCGCGGGCTGTTGGTGGATATAGGTCGGCGTTTGCCCGGTGTGGCGAAGAGGGAAAACGGCCAGTGGCCTTGACGCATGGACACGAGGACATCAATCGGCTTGCCCGCGCAGATTGGGCAGAGGCCCGGACCGTTGTGGCGCTTTTTTAGCTGGCGCTCCACGTCGCGGGCCGCTTCCCAGGTCCCGATCTTCCACAGGCGGACTAGTTCAAAGGTGATCCCGGCAGCGGCGATCGCTTTCATGAGCCTGGCACCACGCCCCGTTTTGTGGAGCTGGAGCCGTGCGTCGAGGCAAGCAGTGACGCCGCAGTAGTGGCCGGCATGGTAATACCTGCTGTGGAAGTGAAGTAAGTAGACGTAGTACTCAATGGGTCGCGGCCAGCGATAGGCTACACTTCCGCGCCAAGTAATGATAGAATCCGAGTGTGTAAGCATGTTGGGTAACTCCTCGTCTTGCACCGGCGACGGGCTGGAAACTTTTCGAGGGTGGCCAGCCCGGCCAGCGCTGCGCTTCCTACTCCTTGTTCAACTGTTCTCTGCTGTCGCAGTTCCTACGTGGTTACTGGTAGAAAAACGCGCGTTTTTGTATCATGCTGCCGCGTCAGGCATGCATGAGTGCAAGCGCGGCCCTACTGGATTTTGCATGGCGCTGACGTTTCTTGTGCTGCTTGCGTGGCTTGTTTGCATTCGTGGTGGTGTGCTTGTGGTTGGTTGTGTGGGGCTGCCTGGCTGTCGTCTGCGCCTGGCGCTTCTGTTCTTCAACGTCCAGGTCGATCACTTCCCCCTCCTCATAGTCGCGATCAGCATGTGCATCCTCGGCATCGTAGGCTGGGGGAGTCTGCTGCTGCTGCGCGAAAGCCGAGAATCGAGCGAACTGTCGCTGGAAGAAGCGCAGGGTTGGCACCCTGAATTTCTTGAAGCTGTAGGGAACGCCGAAGAGAATGCCGAGCAGGATGACGAGGTGTACGAATGGCCCTGTGTGGCTGTAGAACGTGCCGATGGTAGAGACTATCTCGGCGATGGTGCCGACGAGGGCGTTAAGCAGCATTGCGCACAGCGTGAGCGCGGCCAGTACCAGCAGCAGCACACAGGCGAGTCCAAGTGTAAATACAGCGGCGATGGCGGTTACAATGCGGCGATCCTGAAGATTGAATGTCATGGCTCGGTCCTTTCTCTTGACCATTAGAAGTCTAAACGTCTGAACTCCTAAGCGCTTATATTTGTTACTATAATATTACTATAAAAATACTATCTCTGTCAAGGGGTTTTTGGACATCTTTCCCAATATTTGCCTGCTTGCTGTGAAATTGGTGTATCGTCGATAGAAAAACGGGCGTTTTTGTACCTGTAGAGATGGTGAGACAAAAAGAGAACCAGACCGATGATCGACCTGGTTGTTTGGCTCTCCCACATAAAACGGCTGCAGCACTAGCTGTAAATGCAAACTTTAAACGGCTCATGGCCACTCCTGGTACTGGTGGCGAAGTCGAAAAGGAGTGACTAGACCTCATCCATTACCATAGAGGTGTTGAACAGTTTCACACTTGTCAATGAGGAGGTCATTTATGTCACTCAAAGCGCTCCCGATCCCACCAGTTCCAGAAGAAATAGCTCGTGTGGCTCATGCCGTGTTTCCCCACGGCAATGTGTTCATGCAGGTGCGTGACACGCTGGGGACGATCTACACCGATGAGGCTTTTGCGGACCTGTTTCCGACCCATGGTCAACCCGCTTTCGCCCCGTGGCGGCTAGCGCTGGTGACGATCTTCCAATTTATGGAAGGCTTGACGGATCGCCAGGCCGCCGATGCTGTACGTGATCGACTGGCTTGGAAATACGCACTCAGTCTGGAACTGACGGATGTCGGGTTTGATCACACTGTCCTCTCTGAATTTCGCTCTCGTCTGATCAAGAGAGGTGCTGAGCAGCGCCTGTTGGACCTGCTTCTAGAGCGGTGTCGGGAGGGAGGATGGCTCAAAGCCGGAGGACGGCAACGGACCGACTCCACCCATATCCTGGCCAAAATCCGTTCCCTCAGCCGCACGTTGCGCGTTGCTCAGACGATGGTCTATATCTTGAATGTGCTCTCGGAAGTGGCGCCCGAGTGGATTCTTGCTCATGTGCCAGCCGAATGGGTGGAACGATATGGACAACGGCTCGAAGAGGAACGCTTACCCAAGGAGGAGCAAGAGCGCCAGCAGTACGCCAATCAAGTCGGAACTGACGGCTGGATGCTGCTCGATGCGCTCCAGGCTCCTTGCACCCCAGAGTGGATGAAAACGCTGCCCGCTGTCACCACACTTCGTAGCATCTGGGAGCAACAATTTGAGCCGTTCGATCAAGGTGGGCGATGGCGGCAAGAGCCGGCCCTGCCAGCAGCTCAGCTCATCACCTCTCCCTATGACCTCGACGCGAGAAATGGCAAGAAGCGAAGCACGTTCTGGACCGGGTACAAAGTGCATTTCACCCAAACCTGTGACGAAGACGCCCCACAACTCATCACCCATGTTGAGACGGCTCAGGCTCCCATCAGCGATGAGGGTGCCCTCTCCACGATTCATGCCGATCTGGCTGAGAAGGAGCTGCTTCCAGATCAACATCTCGTCGATGCCGGATACGTGACTATTGCCAATCTCGTCAAGACGCAATTGGACTATGGAGTTGATCTAGTTGGTCCCACCCTCAAGACCCACTGGTATCAAGCGGAGACCGGATACGACCTCACGCACTTCGACATCGATTGGGAAGCGGAGACCGTGACCTGCCCACAGGGCCGGACCAGTTCGAGCTGGACCCCGGTCCAGGATGCCGGCAAAGCGCTGATCAAGGTGAAGTTTTCTATGAGTGACTGTAAGGTTTGTCTCGCTCGGGCCTCCTGTACGGGAACGACTCGCCGCACGCTCACCTTGCACCCAAAGGAGCAGATGCAGGCGCTTTTTGCAGCGCGCAAGCGGGAGCAGACCGCTGAGTTCAAGGATGCCTATCGCCATCGAGCAGGCATCGAAGGAACCCATTCTCAGGCGGTGCGCGCCATGGGACTACGTCGCTCGCGCTATATTGGTCTCCCCAAAACCCATGTGGGCCATGTGGCGGTTGCTGCCGCGATCAATGTCATTCAACTGATGAGCTGGCTGCGGGGAGAAGCGCCGGAACAGACCCGCACCTCCACCTTCAAACGGGTCATGAAGCAGGCAGCCTGAGATGGGCCTTTGACTTCGCCACCAGTACCAGGAGTGGCCATGAGCCTTTAAACGGGTCGTTTTTGCAACAATTATTCTGGTTGCCGAAACGACCCGTTTAAAGTTTGCATTTACATCCAGGTATTAAAGACCTTGCAAGAAGAAGCTGAATAGCGAACGGGCAGTCCCCAAAAGCAAGATGCTGTGTGGTGAGGTACAAGCGCGAGCTGGCAACCTCCAAAAGCCTTGTCCCTACGCTTGAAAACTTATTGACATTTATAAATCATCAATCATATACTTCACAGCATAAACTAGATCAATCCCAGTTGTTCTTAAGATTGGTTAGCATTTTTAGCTGGAGGTACACTTATGGCTGATACACGCCTACAAGATGGGGACTCTGTATACCTTTCCAGTAGTTCAGACCCTTATGCAATAGCTGTGCATGTCTCTAGCAATTCGAACCCTTATGCGATACGTGTGATTCAATCTAGCAGTGCGAATCCCCTCGCAAAGCCTGTATACATCTCCAGCAGTGCAAATATAGATGTGTATGGTATTCCGATTTCATCGACATTCTGGCAACCTTATAGATTCTAATCAGAATACTTTGGGTTTCGTTGACGGTGGTGGTGGCGGGCGGGTAGTATTCACCTTTGATCAGCTTCCAACACGACCTACACATTAGCTTTCCTGTAAATGCAAACTTTAAACGGGTCGTTTTTGCTGCCAGCATGATTCGATAATGGTAGTGGTGTCACTTTCTGAGGTCAGAAAGCAGGGATCGCCGTTCTCATGCCATCCATCACCGTAGCCGGTCTGGATCCACTTGATTCGCTCGTTGAAGATGTCGCCGCCACAGATCACGCCTTGTCCGATGACTTTCCCGTCACGTGCAACAGTGACCATATCGCCCCAACTCGGCCCAATACAAACATTGGTGACACCAGGGGCAAGATAGCAATATTGCTGAAGGCAAGAGACGGCTTGACATGAACTGCCTCTTGCCCCAGATGCCTCCCTGGACTTCAGAGCAGATGAAGTTCCGCTTTAGACGGCCTCCGCTCGTTCAATCGTCAGACGCTCAGCCATATTGAGTCGCATGAGTCCATAGGGATTGACATTACTATAGATGAGCGGCGTCAACCCTCGCAAGTCCTCTTTGGTCATCTGGTCCATCCAGGCCGGTTCCGACAAGACCTCTTGAATCATCAAGGTCTGGACAAATGTGAGGGCAATCTGCAAGAGGTGCAGGGCGAGCATGGCCAGCTCTTGATCTTCCACCTTGTTCGTTGCGAATTCGCCGTGGCGACCGAAGTGGATAAAGTTGGTGGCCGAGTTCCAGTTCTCCACGACATTGAGTCCTTCCTGAATCTCGCGTCTGAGTTCTTCTGAGCTGAGATAATGGCAGAGGAAAATCGTGCGCTGGACCTTCCCCAACTCCAGGAGCGCGGCATAGGTCGGGTGCTGCACGCCGTTGCGCGTAAAGCGGCGCAGAATCTCCTCCGCCTCGGCGGTACCCAGACGTAGCGCGGTGGCAAATTTGACCATCTCGTCATACTGCTGCCGAATGAGCTCCCATTTGATGGGGCGGGTGAGGATTGGCTGCAGGTTGGGATAGGCCTCAGGGTGTCCCGTTTCGGGACGGTAGAGCTTTTGCGCGTGGAGATTTTTCAGACGGGGCAATAACTGAAAGCCCAGCAGCGAACAGAACGCAAATCCTAGCTCGCTCTGCCCATGGGTATCCACGTAGTTGCGCTCCACCTGCATCTCTGAAGAGTGGCGCAGCAGGCCGGTGATCATGGCCGCAACTTCCGAGGAGGAGCAGCGCTTGAGTTGCGAATAGATACAGACGGCTTTGCGTTCCACGTGCCAATAGATGAGGACCCCAGGGCCACGATAGCGGGCATGCCATTCGGTCATCAGATTCTGGTCCCAGGCCGCGAACTTCTTGGAGTCGGAGGCACAGGCTGTGGTGCCTTCTCCCCAGATGTCGGGCAGGCGTACGCGGAAGATGGCATTGGCCACATCAGCAATGGCTGCCCGCAGCGCATCTTTGGTAAGAAAGCGATTGCAGGCATAGAGGACATCGCGGTAACTCTCGCCATGATCGCCTGCGCAGACCCGTTTGAGACCGATATTCGTTCCGAGGCCATACAGGCCGAGCAACAGGCGTTTTTGAATGGTGGCCCGATCCAGGCGCTCTCGCACGGTGGGACTCTTGAAGCGATCAGTGAAGTGGACCCGCATCTCCGTTTCCTTGAGGATATCGAGCAGTTCGACCATCGACCAGCGTGTTCCGAGTTCGGCTTTGAGCAGCCGCAAGTGCTGGGGTTGGGGCTGAGGAGGCAGCGGCGTGAGGGAGATCCAGCCGCCACCTTTAGACAATAGGCGCACGTAGGGATTGTCGGGAATGGTCTGGTCGAGCTGTTCCAGGGCAGTGCTCATCTCAGCTTGCAGCCTGTGGATGAAGGTGTCAGCGTCCAGGGGCAGGCGTAACGCCTCATAGTAGGTCGTGCGCTTGCGTGCAAAGTCGGTGGGCAGGTCGTCATCCGGGTTGCGGAAGCGGCTGGCGTGCCGAACCCACACTTCTTTGCTGCGGACTTTCTCGCGCAGGCTGTGCAGGACACACAGTTCATAATTCAGGCGACTGACCTGTTCGATCTTGCCGGCTTTGTCCTGGGTGACAACGGCTTTGCGCCAACTGGTCGGCACGATCTCGTCGAGGGGAACGGTCTCGGTGCTGGCGAAATGGGGCTGTGTCAGGGGGACATCGACGTACTTCTTGAGCAGGTCCAGGGCGGCGACGATGGGTTGATGCACCTCGTTGTTGGAACAGAAAGCCAGATGTTTCAAGATCACCGGCACCATGCGCCGGTAATGTTTGCTGTAGGGTCCGCGCATCGCCTTCTGCACCTGCTGCTGGTAGGTGGAGCCGCCGGCTTTGTACTCTTTGACCAGGTCGCGTAAGGTCTGCTCACTCACCACCGGAAAGACCACCTCGCGAACGGTGCCATCAGGCTTGTCGACCGCCGCTTCTGCTAAGCGAAACAGCAGGTTAGTTTTCCCAGAGACCTTTTTGATATCCTTGACGAAGGCTTTCTCCACGCGCCGCTCGGCCTTGGTACTCAAGTGATGGGCCACATCCAGCAGCAGCTCGACCAGGGTATCCACGATCTCCTGCCGCCGACGCCAACAATAGGCAGCCAACAGCGTGAAACGGATGGGATCAGGATGGCGGCGCACCTCCTGGAGGTCCTCGACGGCAATGCGACTGCGATAGCTCTCCAGGGTTTTGGCAGAAACCTGTGCGAACATATCCGCAGGCAAGTCGAGTTGGTGGATGCGCTCCAGCTTGGCGATTTCCTGCAACACGCGCTCCAGGCTGAGAGGTCCGACATCTTGTTTGAGCGCGTGCAGGGCCGACTGAGGACGTGGCGGTGCTGGTTCCAGGGATGCTTCTGCTGTCCCTGCCTCTACTTCGGCTTCCTCGAGAGCAGACGCTGTTTCCTCCCGCGCCTGTGTCTCGGGCAGCTCGACAGTGAGCAGCGCATCCAGCCTGGTACGTGTCTCCAGAGAGAGTCGCTGTACGATGGAAGCACAGAGCCGTTCATCAAACCGGTGCAGTGCAGTATGGACAAGACGGCGCACCCGCTCGGGCGTGGGCGGGTCAATCAGTTGCTCCTTGCAACGGGCATACAAGGAGGCGATGAGGGCTTCCTCCTGCCGTTGCTCTACCACGACCTCTTTGCAGAGCCAGTCGACCAGTGCCTCCTCATCGGCGAGCGTGGCCTCGTGCACGCCGAGAAATGTGCGGATGGCGGCGCGATGTGCCTTGATCGTGCGTCCCTCCCAGTCGTAGGGGATGATTTTCTCCGGGATCACCCCGAGTTGCTGAGCCAGATGGACAATGACGATGGGAGGGATGTCCTGTTTCTGAGCAGGAAAGCGTCCTTCCTGCTGGAAATACTTCAACAGGCAGGCGGCACCGAGCAGGTTGTGATCGGTTTTGCTGTCGCCGATCAGATCGAGTTCTTTGGCTGAGATGGTAAAGTCGGCGATGAGTTCTTCGTTGGTCCACTGTCGTTTCATAAGACTGCTCCTCTTTTTTTCGTTGTGAGCACACGTCTGTGTGACGCATGGTCACATGTGCCCTGCATACAAAAACGAAGAGGAAGCAAGCACTTCGCTCGACCGGGGGCCAACGTGCCGGAGATGTCCCCTTCTCCGGCGCGTTCCAGTCGAAAAATGCCCTGACATGTCGGAGAAGGCGTCATATCTGACCCCTTTGCCACTCATCTGCACACGTCGCAGAATCTGTATAGTTGTGGTAGAATGGAAGGGTACACCCAACAGGACACAAGGAGCGGTAGGATGCATCCTTCTCTCGAGCAGTATCTTGCAGCCTTGCACGCGAAACGACGTGCACCGGCAACCCTCAAGGTCGTCCGCCAGGACCTGACCCATTTTATGACGTGGTGGGAGCACAAGCGGGGGCGCTCTTTCGATCCAGTACTGTTGCGCCATGAAGACTTCCGTGACTGGCGAGTGTTTCGCCAGTGCGACGATGGAGCGGCACCTGCCACGATCAACCGCGGATTGGCCTCCCTCCGAGGCTACTGTCGCTGGGCGCTGGCGGGTCATCTGCTCGTTGAGGATCCGATGGCAGACGTGAAGGACGTTCCGATGGAGCCATTGGCCCCGCGCTCACTGCCTGCTGAAGCCATCGATGCGTTGTTGCGTCAGGTCCGCGCTGAACACAATGCCATCCTGCGTGTCCGTGACGAAGCACTGCTCTCCTTGCTCACCTATGTCGGACTGCGTGTCCAGGAGGTGTGTGATTTGCAACTGCGTGATCTTGACCTCGAGGGTGGAACGGTTATCGTCCGCAGCGGCAAAGCAGGCAAGGCTCGCCGCGTTCCGCTGCATCCTGATGCACAGCGCAGGCTTGGTCGCTACCTTGATATCGTTCGCTGTCCACAGGGATTGCCTGCCATCGGCAGTGACCAGGAGCGGGAGAAGCTGGTGGTGGGGGTCGCTCTCACGGTGAAAGGGCAACCAACCAGAATAGGAATCACCCAGCGTGTCATCCAGCGTATGGTGCAGCGCTTAGGACAACAGGCTGCGCAGCAACTGCGTGCCGAGGCGAAGCTGGAGCGGGATATCACGCGCAGTGAGCATCTAGAAGACCTGGCGCGACGGCTCTCCACTGTCACTCCGCACATGCTGCGCCATAGTCTGGCACGCCGGATGCTGGAGCGCGGGGCGCAGCTGCCTGAGGTGCAACGCGTGTTGGGGCATAGTCGGCTCTCAACCACAGGTGTGTATCTCACGCCGAGCGAAGAGGAGGTGCGTGCAGCGCTTCGGCGCGCTGGCATCTAGCAGGGGCAGCAGAGCGCTCACCTCCTCTCTTGTGTCGGTTCGTGGAGAAAAGGCCGTCACTACTGTCACTCCGATCTATGTCGTGAGGCCAAGCAGAGCGCGCCACTCATCCTTTGAACCTGATCGAACGTATCCCTTTCATTCAGGAATGCATACAGTATAACGAGAGCAATCTAACTCTCCTCAGTTCTCATGGAGGAACGATCGTCTTGAGCATGGAAGATGCGCTGGTGGCGAAGAACTTTGACACCTCTCCCAACAATCTGCCTCTCCAGGTGAATCGGTTTATTGGCCGCGAACGGGAGATGACCGAGGTCAGAGGGTTGCTCGTGACTACCCGGCTGCTCACCCTCACTGGCTCTGGAGGCAGCGGCAAAACGCGCTTGGCCCTTCAGGTCGCAACCGACCTCCTGGAGGAGTTCGAGCATGGTGTCTGGTGGGTGGAGCTGGCAGCGCTCTCCGATCCGATGCTCGTGCCGCAGGCCGTAGCCTCGGCTCTAGGCATCCCTGAACGGGTGGATTGCACGTTGACAGAGGCACTCTCAGACGCGCTCCGTCCCAAACATCTGCTCATCGTGTTAGACAACTGCGAGCATCTGCTAGCGGCGTGCGTGCAGTTGATCGAAACGCTCCTACATACCTGCCCCACGCTGCGCGTGCTGGTCACCAGTCGCGAAGCACTCACGATCACCGGTGAAACTATCTGGCTGGTCCTTCCCCTACGCGTACCTGATACCTATCACCTGCCGCCCATCGAAGGGCTGATGACCTATGAGGCCATTCAACTGTTCATTGAGCGTGCGAGGTCTGTCCAGCCTTCCTTCACGCTCACACCGGAGAATGCATCGGCAGTGGTGCAGGTGTGTCGTCGTCTCGACGGCATTCCACTGGCGACTGAGCTGGCCGCGGCCCGTATACGCGTCCTCTCTGTGGAGCAGATCGTCGCACGACTGGATGATGCCTACCGGCTACTCACCGGGGGCAGTCGATCGGCCTTAGCGCGACAGCAAACCTTGCGGGCAGCCATGGACTGGAGCTACCACTTGTTGTCAGCACAAGAGCAGGCCTTCTTCCGTCGGCTCTCGGTGTTTGCTGGCAGTTTTTCGCTCGAAGCGGCAGAGGCCATCTGCGCAGGTGAGCCAGGCGAAGAATGCGACGTGCTTGATGTCCTCTCCTCTCTGATCGATAAATCGTTGGTGCTCATGGAGCAACGCAGCGGTGAGGCACGCTACCGGTTGCTGGAGACGATACGGCAGTACGGCCAGGATAAGCTGCGGCAGGCGGGCGAAGTGGCCGCCATGCGACGCCGTCATTGTGACTGGTATGTCCGTTTCGCGGAACGTGCAGGGCCCGAAACAGTTGGTCTACAGCAGGCTGAATGGCTTCATCGCTTAGAGTTGGAGCATGATAATATCCGAACGGCGCTCGCATGGTCGCTAGAGCAGGGAGAGGCGGAACCAGGCGCTCGCATCGGCACCGCTATCTGGCACTTCTGGCTCTATCGAGGCTATCTGACTGAGGGACGAAACATGCTGGAGCGCATACTGAAGCATTTTTCGGAGCAGACATCTGTGCGAGCAAAGGTACTGCATGCTGCCGGCTTGTTGGCGTTCTACCAGGGTGACCATGCACGAGCAAACATCCTCCTGGAAGAAAGTTTGGATCTATCTCGTGCGCTCCCAGATAGACAGGGCATTGCCTACGCCCTGAATGCTCTGGGAACTCTAACACACAGCAGGGGTGACTACGAGCAGGCAACCACGCTCTACGAGGAGAGTCTACCGCTGCTCCGTGAGCTGGGTGATAAGCGGGTCATGGCCCTTGCCCTCTCTGGTTGGGGTCTGGCCCTGCTTTCTCTGGGAGAGTACGAGCGAACAATAGCACTGTGCGAGGAAAGCCTGGCGCTAGCACGTGAGCTGGGATTCCCCCAAAGTGTTGCCGGTTCACTCACTACTCTCGCCATTGCAGTGCTGGAGCGGGGCGACTATGAGCGAGCGAGAGTGCTTTGTGAGGAAAGCCTGGCGATACGGCAGAAGTTAGGAGATAAAGGAGGAAGCGCCCATACGCTCACTATTCTAGGGCGCGTGGCGCTGTACCAGGGGAGCTATGAGCAAGCAAAAGCACACTACGATGTGAGCCTGTCCTTGCGGCAAGAACTAGGAGACAAAGAAGGTATCGCTTCTGCCTTGGAGGGATTGGCAGGCGTAGCCCAGGGGCAGGGACAACCACTGAGCGCAGCGCGGCTGTATGGAGCGGCACAGGCTCTGCGCGACACAATTGGCGCTCCCCTTCCGCCAACCGACCACGCCTCTTATGAGCGTACGGTAGCCGACGTACGTGTCCAACTTGATGCTGCAACCTTCGAGGCAGCATGGACCGAGGGGCGAGCATTCACACTTGAACAAGCCATCGCAGCCGCGGAACAGGTGAAAGTGCGAGAGCAGATCACTCCAACCTCACAGTCTCCCACTGGGGTAGCTCCTCCGACCTTGCCTCAGGCACCTGCGTCCAGAGGAAACCTCTTCGGCCTGACCACTCGCGAGATCGAAGTCTTGCGCCTGGTGACGCTGGGGCTGACCACCACCCAAATCGCGGATTCGCTCATTATCAGTCCGCGCACTGCCGATGCACACTTGCGTTCGATTTACAGTAAGCTCGGTGTCACCTCGCGCAGTGCCGCGACTCGTTCTGCCATCGTACATAAACTGGTCTGACCCCCGCGCTTTCTCCTCGCCATCCGCAACACCTCGGTAATTCCGCCTAGGTATGTGGCTCCGCGCTCCTTCTTCCCAGTCGGGGCGAAATAGGCAACACAATCACGTATTCTCCCGATGTCCTCCAGCCTCCAAACAGGTAGACTCTCATCAGAGTAGTGCTCAGGAACTCCTGAGCAGTCGGCAAGAAGATATCTTCGAAGAGATGTCTATCAGGGGTCAGCATACCGAACCGTAAAAAGTGTATGCAAGGAGAACTGAAATGTCCGTCAATACCAGCAATTACACGGTTCTGAAGGAAGGCGAAGGCTTGCGGCTTCAGTCTGGGCCGGGCCGGGACCTTATCTTCAAGGTCACAGGCGAGGACACGAACGGCGCCTTTGACTATTTCATCGTTGAGGTGGCCCCGCATGGCGGCCCGCCGCTGCACGTGCATCATTTTCAAGAAGAGACGATCCATGTGCTCAAGGGCCGCTTCAAGATCCGCATTGGCGATGAGATTTTCTATTGCGACGAAGGCGGCTTTGCCTATCTTCCGTCGAAGGTGTCCCATGCCTTCCTGAACCTGACCGATGAGGGGGGCGAGATCATTGTGGTCTACACACCCGGCGGTGGGCACAAATTCTACGAAGAGTTGGGTCCGGTCAGCCGGGCAGCCGGGGCCGATCGACAACAGATTGCGGCGCTGTTTGAGAAGTATGGCATGACCCTGCTGGGACCACCACTGAGCCTTGATTGAGATGAGTTCGCGGTTGAATCCTCTCCCATGATTCACTCGTTAACGTAACCCCATCCGAAGTTTTCGTGGCTGAGCAAAGGAGAGAGACAAACGCATGCCTCAGATTGGCGCGACTTTCTATATAGCGTGGGGACTCCTGCACCTGTATGCCGCTTTCCAGGTCTCCAAACTGGGGAAGCGGCAGAAGGCGGGGATGGTGCAGGGCCGAATTTACCAGAGCGTGTGGAACCTGGCCGCCTTTGCCGTCGCGGTGATTGCCGTGGCCGTCGTCTACAACTGGTTTAACAACCCCGTGGGGTACTGGCTCAATCTCGCCTTGACCAGCGTCACCGACGTGGGTTTCATCCTTTTCATCGTAGTGCCTGGCTATCTGCCTTTGTGGCCGGGGCTCCTGGGCCCGGCGCTCTGGATCCTGGCGGTGATTTTCAGCACGCTGGGACAGTGGGTGATACGTGCCTGACGAGAGGGCTAACCGGTTTGGACCCCGCCACAACCTGGCCGGGGCCAACAGCTTTGATGAACCGAGTCTCAATCACGAACTTGAAGGAGAACTGCCATGTCCGTCAATATCGGGAACCTGGCTGTCGGCGATGAACTTGGTGCTGCCAGTGAGGATGAGGCTCTTGAAAGGAAGATCTTCGGGCTGGCACTCGCTCTCGCCACTGAACCGTCAAAACTGGGGCAATTGCGTCAGATGCTGGTGCATCTCCAGGAACAAAGAGGTCTCCCTGAAGACTTCTCGAGCTGGGCCATTGGGCAAATTGACGAAAGAGTGATGTCGATGGCGCTTGAGTATGCCCATGACGCAGAGCTCGTTTTGCAAATTCTCTCGTTCAAAGGCGGGACCATTGACAGTCTCATACATGCGATTGAAGACCTGTACCAGCAAGAGAAGATTTCTCAACGGGTCTATGCCAAAGCGAAGCTATTGCTTCGGGCAAATGAACCGCCGAAGCCTGAGAAGCCATCTCATGAGGCACAGCAACAACAGCCAGATGGAAGTCATAGCACTGCGTCTCCCGGATTAGAGCAGGCGCTCATCGAGATGCTGGCCACCCTATCCATCCCGATCATCATGAAGGTGGAAACTGACAATAACGGTCAACCTTTCTATGTCTGGTATATCGGTGAATCCACGTCACGGCAGCCCTTTGGCCTGTACGTTGGCACCAACAAGCAGTTGATAGACGCGCTCTCGCTTGCTCTGGAGAGACTGATCAAGCATGTGGGGCAACAGCCATAAAGAGTGAGAGCAGAAGACGATCAAGAAGAGGTAGACAGATGTCTGATGGAGCTACCAACCCCATGGCCCTTCGGGACTTCAGGGCCCGTCTGCACGGTGAACTGATTCTCCCGGACGACGATGGCTACGACAGCGCCCGCCGTGTTTGGAACGGGATGATTGACAAATATCCGGCCCTGCTTTGCCGCTGCGCTAACCGTGCCGATGTCATTCGTGCGGTCGATTTCGCCCACAGCCAGCATCTTCCCGTCGCCGTTCGGGGTGGCGGCCACATCTTCATTGGCACGTCCGTCTGTGATGGGGGCATCGTCATCGACCTTTCTCAGATGAAGGGCATCCGGGTTGATCCCGTGAAATGCACAGCTCGGGCCGAAGCCGGACTCACACCAGGCGAATTCGTCCGCCAGTCACAACCATTTGGGTTGGTGACCACGACCGGGACCGTTGCTGGGACGGGGCTCTCGGGCCTCACGCTCGGCGGCGGACTGGGTTGGTTCATGGGGAAATACGGTTTGACCATTGACAACCTGCTCTCGGTTGACATCGTCACCGCTGATGGGCGAGTGCTCACGGCCAGCGCGACCTCGCATGCAGACCTGTTCTGGGGCGTGCGGGGTGGTGGCGGGAACTTCGGCATTGTGACCGCCTTCGAGTTCCAGATGCATCCGATCGGTCCGGTGCTAGCTGGCAAGGTCGTCTATCCGCTGGCGAGAGTGAAGGAGGTTTTACATTTTTATCGAGAGTACACCAGTAGCGCTCCCGATGAATTGACGGTCTATGCATCCCTCATCACCATGCCAGCCGGTCTCCCAGCGATTACTATCAGTCTCTGCTACTGTGGGCCAATGGATGAGGGCGAGCGTCTTGTTGAACCGGTCAGGAAGTTCGGTGTGCCCATGGTCGATCTGATTCGCCCGAAGTCTTATTTCAAAGTGATCACGCAGGCCAATGAGGGAGTGCCAGATGGACGTTACTACTATCAGAAAGCAAGCACGCTCTCGAATCTCAGCGATGAGGCGATCGACTCGATCGCCGACTATGGCGCAGCCTGCACCTCACCGTTTTCGCAGGTGCTGATTCAGCATATCCATGGAGTTGCAAGCCGGGTCGGTGCGACCGAAACTGCATTTGCACTGCGCGATGAGTCTTATATCGTGAGTATAGTCGCTGCCTGGGAGGACGATCAAGCCGACCTGCACATAGAGTGGACACACAAGTTCTGGGCGGCGATGCAACCATTCGCGAGCAGAGGGGTCTATATCAACTTTCTGAACGACGAGCGGGATGAGCAGGTGCAAGCTGCGTACGGGGTCAACTACGAACGGTTGGTCGCTCTCAAGAACAAATATGATCCAACCAACTTCTTCTCGCTCAACCAGAACATCAGGCCAACGGTGAAGGGGCCGCATCCATTGGCCCAGGATTGGAGGATCCAAGCAGCATGAATGATGTCAACAGGGTCTCGCGTCAGTCGGTCTGGTATAGCGAGAGATTGAGTCTCTTCTAGTGCGACGCGCTACCCATTGTTCTTGTAGATGTAGTGTTGTTAAATGCTCATGTGGGCTTAACAGGCCCAGAACGACAAAACAGAAAGGATGTGGACGTACTATGCCATACCTACTTATCCGACATAAAGTCGCGGATTATTCGAAGTGGAAGCCAGGGTTTGATGCAGACGGTGTCACCCGCCAGGCCAATGGTTCCAGAGGGGGACAGCTTTTCCGCAATGCCACTGACCCCAATGAACTGGTCATTCTTCTTGAGTGGGATGACCTGGAGAAGGCCCGCCAGTTTACGCAATCTGAAGATTTGCGAGAGGTGATGCAACGACTTGGGGTTGTTGACCATCCTGACATCTACTTCCTGAAAGATGGAGAACAGGTATCCAGGTGAGTGAAGGGACTTCCCTGATGGATATACAGCAACTCAGCGTTGTCTCTCCACTGGAACAGGCTAGCGAGTAACCTCTGTAGTTCCACGCACATGAGAGGCGAGGAATTCGGCAGCGGCATGCTGCCGAGTTCCCTGTGGTTTCGGTGCTTGTGTTTTTCTTGAGAACACGAGGGGGCAATGCCATTCACAGACAGCTGCATAGGTAGCTAAACAGAACATCCAGCATGGGCGAAACACTGGCGCAGCACGGCCCACCTATGCCGCAGACGTTCTTTGGCTCATCGAAGTTCCTGCGCTACCTGGAGCGCATCCCGGCAGCAGAGATTTTTGAGTTCAGGTTCAAAGATGTGCGAACCTTCGCCTATTCTGTGATTCCAAAGCTGCGACGGAAACAAACATACGAAGATGGCGATCTTTCAAGATATGCCAGAGTTTTTACGCAAATTGCGCAAGAGTCCTTCGCGGTGAGAACAGGGAGTGAAGCATTCGCCGTCCCATTTTAGATCAACAAGAACAATGGGGTAACCTGACTCCCTGTTCAAGCACCGCCCCTTGCCTCCGTTGTTGGTAAACGCGCACTCTATGACTGAATTCTTCGTAGCTGTTTGTGATGCTGTTGGTCAACTATCCTCTAGCAGAGCGTGTCCAGCAATATTGCTATGTTGCCCCTGGTGTCACCAATGTATGTATTAGGCCAACTCGCCTTGCTGCTCCCCTGCTGTTGTTGTAGTTGTTTCTTCATTGGTGTGACCGCCGCCTGTTTGAACTCCTAAACGTTCGAACGTTTAGGATACTTCGACTTCCTCGGCTGGCTGCTCCTCGTCGTCCTGGTTAGCAATCGACTGCCCATACAAGCCAATAAGTGCGAGGGCCTGTTCCTCGAGTGCGCTCACACGACTCTCGATCTCCTGTCGGCGCGTCCCCAGCAACATATCGTAAATTTCAAGCTCGGCTTTCATCTCCTCGTACTGCGCGATCCGCTCTTCCATGTACTTCTTCTTAATCGGCTTCGGTTTCCGGCCCTCGACGGTCTCGTGGGCCAGCAGGAAGCGGCGCATGTTCTCCTCATAGGAGTCCACGCGCTGCACAAACGCGCTGTGCGCGCTTCCACTAACCTGTTCGCGACTGTTCTCCTCGTCGATTATCGGGAGATGCATGAGTGTCGAGGAGCTTTTCCCGCCGGTGCTGGTGGGAAGTGAGACCTCCACGAGCTGCTTGAGGCGGGCCAGGTTGTCGCGCTGGGCGTAGGGAACGAAGTGGACGCCGCCTGAGAGACGCATGCGTGCCGCGCCCATGCTCTCGATGATATCGTTGACCATGCGCGACAGCTCGCTGCTCTTGTAGGTCACCGCGTAGTGGTCCACCCACTTCTGTAGGTTGGACAAGAGCGCCGCTTCCTGTGCGTTCGGGCAGTACGTCCGGGGGTCGGTGGCCCCGCTGGGCGTGAGCGTCAGGGTAAGTGTTCCCGGCTGGGGCTGCTCGCCCTCCTTGACGCGGGGCGGCTTGACAAAGAAGACGCGCAGGTTGGTGAGGTACGATAATCCGAGGGCGGCCAGGTCAACATTCTCTTTGACCAGGGCGAAGATCAACACATCGCTATCGGGTCCCTTGATGCGCCTGACCAGGGACTTCCCGTCGTCGTCGATGAGAGCTGCGGGGATCGCGCTGTTCTTGAGTTCCTTAATCCACGCTGCGATGGCACGCTGGAAGTAGGTCGGCGGCTCTACCTGCGGCGGGAGGAAGTTGCCGAAACCAAGCGGGGTGATAAGCTGGAGCAGACGATCGTGGCTGATTTCTGATTTGGTGTCCAGGCTGGCAATAACGGTATAGCCTAGAATCGGGAACTGTGCGGATGACTCCTTGATCTCGTTCGTGTACATAGCTTGGCCCTCTCTTCTGCTTGGGAGTCTAAACGTCTGGACTCCTGAACGTCTCATATCCGTTGCTATAATACTACTATAAAGATACTATCCTTGTCAAGTGCAAAAACGCGCGTTTTTGTAAGAAATCGGGGAAAAGAAAAGGGAAGAGAGATGTCCCCTCTTCCCTGGCGTCGTTAAATGTTGAACATCATGTCAAGGGCCGCGCCGTCCTGCTCGAGATCACTAATCGTTACCATCGCATCTGTAACGCTTGCCAAATTCCGGCCGTGCTGCGCGGAGTGGGAAAGCAGGACACCGTAGGCGTGCATTTGTTTGGCATGGCGACGGCGGTTGAAGTCCTCGCGCTCCTGGTTGCGGATGCCCACGTCGCCGTCGGATATCACAATGACATCAGCGTTGTTGAAGTGGCTCTCCTCGCTCATGGCAAGGCTTTCGCGCATCCAATCGTCGTAGACGGTCCCACCATTCCAACTGAACTCGGCTGCTTCGATCAACTCGTTAGAGGTCGCCTGCGCTTTTGCAAAGCGGAAGATCTTGATTTCACCGTAGGATGAGAAGAACATCACGGCGAAGTCCCGGCGCTGCTTCCTAGCGATGGCTAAGAGCGCCAGTACAACGGCCTTGGCCCATACTTCTTTCGTGGTCGGAACCTTGCCGCGGCCCAGCAGTTCGTCCATACTGCCGGAGGTATCCACTGCCGCGATTACCGGTCCTTTGGCCTGCTTCTCGTGGCCGCGCAAGTCAAGCTGCATGAGAGATTTTTCTAAGTACTGCTGATAAAACAGCATCTCCAGCAGTTCGTCGCCTAGCTTGACCAACTCGACCGAGAGCATGATATTGAAGTCGTCGCCGGTAGTGATCCCGACTACCTCATCGGGCGGGTGGAGAACCTTAGACCTTTGCTTGTGCAAGGCCGTGTTGACCATGCGCCCGGCCAGCTCGGCGATCCGGGCCAGTTTCTTGTTACCCATGATACGCTTCGCCAGGGCCAGTTTCTCCCTGGCATTCTCGGCACGCTTAGGCATACCTTGCTCATGCGAGTAGCCGCCGCCGCCGTAAGCGCTGATGGCGTTGTTCGCCTCGTCGATCTCGGCCCCGGCCTGCGCAAGACCCTCCCTTGCGGCGCGCCGCGCGGCGTCTTCCAGCTTCTCAGCGTTGGCTTCGATCTGGTTATACAGCTCTTCGGCTGCGGCACGTTCGGCCTCGGCCTGGTCGCGTAGCTCCTGCGCCTGCTGATACATCTCCTGGCCGCTCTCATCGTCCTGGTCGGCGTGACCCGCGAGCTGCTCGAGGTCCTGCGCCTGGTTGAACAGACTTTCGGCCTCCGCCTCAGCCTCTTGCAGGTCATTGAGGCGCTTGCGCGTTTTGCTATCCAGTTTCTCCATGACCTTGTAGGAAACGGCGGTCGTCGCAATCGCAGAAGAGAACTGGTCGTACATTGTGCCAGCGGCGCGCACCTGCTGGTATTCGACGGTACCCATCATCTCGGCGATCATCCTGCGCCGGATCTGCGCGGAGAGTGTCAAGTCTTCGGCGGGCAAAAGTGTAGGGGCGGCTTTGTAGAACGAACAGAATGTATCCTCAACGAAAGGCGCGGCCTCGTTGATGGTACCGGTCTCAATCACTTCCTGTAGATCCGGGTACATCTCCAGCGTCTCACCGAAGATCTTCGCGTCGAAGCGGTCGTGCAACACAACCTGCTCCTGTCGCGTCTCGTGCGCCTGGCTCACTGCCTGATCCATGCTGTGCCTCCTGGTCGGTAGCAGTAACAGTAACAACTATAATAATACTATAAAACTGCTATCATGTCAAGAGAGATACGTACAAAAACGCGCGTTTTTGTACGTATCTCTTAAATTCCTAGAGGTTCATCTTGAAACCGACTGCTTTCAAGAGATCGGCGTGCTGCTGGCGCGCGGCGGCGATGGCCTGGTCAAGCCGCTTGGTGTTGCGGCTGGATGCGGCGGCCTGGCCCTGCAACTGGGTCAGCTCGTCCAGGACTTTCTGGAGTTTGCCAGCGCCCTCTGCGGCAACCATGGTACGCTTCGTCCGGTCCTGCTTGTTGGCTTCCAGGCCCTGCATGGTCTGCGCGTACACCTGATCGGCCTCGTCCTTGAGTTCCGATGCCCTGGCGTTAATCGGATTGGAATGCTGATTAACGATCCTGGAGACGGTCGCCCGCTGGGACGGCTCAGCCCACAATGCATCGTACAGGATCGCGAGGTCATCCTCGTTCACCTCGTCGCGACTCTCCAGCACTGCATTGGCTTGCATGAGTTGGAGACACTGACCGTTGCGCCGTTCGCTGACAACGATGCCCTCTTGCGCCAGCTCCCGACGGATCGCGGCGAACGCGGTGACTACCGGGCGGGTAAACCGGACGGCGCGGGTGTAGGCCTGCAGCGCGATGAGGTTGTCGCGGCTGATGGTCGTCTTGGCGAATGTGAACGGGTCCGGCTCAAGGTCGGCTTTGCGGAGCATCAGTAGCTCAAAATTGGCATCCGAGAGGTGGTTGACGAAGTGGGTGAGTAACATGCGGTCCCGGATGGCTTCCAGATCGTCGCCCTCGGGCAGCTCGTTTGAGGCCGCGAAGATCGACATGAGCGGAACGTCGATCACAGCAGTCCCATTGGTGAAGCGGCGCTCATTCACGATCTTCAGGATAGCGTTAAGAATGGCGCTGCTGGACTTCCAAATCTCGTCTAAAAACGCAATCTCAGCGCTGGCCAGCCGCCCGGCAATCACGCGATTATACGTTTCATTTTTCATGCCATTAAACGAGACTGGGCCAAAAATCTCATCGGTTTGCGTGAACTTGGTCATGAGATAGCTAAACAGGCTCAGGCCGTTGCCGGTCCCATCGCTCACACGCGCACAGATCTCCTCGATCATGGCGCTCTTGCCAGTGCCGGGGTCGCCGATCAACACGCAGTGCTGGCGCGCCAGCAGCGAGACGAGCAGTTCGCGAATGGCCGGCTCGCGCTCTAAAAACATCGCGTTCATCTCAGTCTCAATGGCTGCGAGAGTGGCGATCGCTGCCAGAACGGGGGCCTGCTGGGACTGGTTGGCAGTTGCATCAGTCGTCATGAGACATACTCCTTTTTTCGGTAGCAGACATAGTAACAACTATAATAATACTATAATAATGCTATCATGTCAAGGGTTAAACCGGTCTTTTTCGCGAATTTCTCGCGCACACAAAAAACTACCAGAAACGCGCGTTTTTCTAAAACTGTTTCTGGTAGATACAAACGAATGAACGAGGGAGAAGCGCAGGCAGTTCTATGCGTGCTGCTCCGCTAATTTGCGCTCCAGCTCCTCAAGTTCGCGCGTGCGGGAGTCGATAATCTCCTGGGCCTTTTTCACTGCGGCCTGGCGCTCTTCCTCAGCAAGCCGCTGCTCCGCGACCTCCTGCGACAACAACTCAAAAAAGTCACCGATCCCAATATCCCTTTTATCGGCCATCGTTTTGTAGAGCAAGTAAGCACGGTGGCTCATGAGGATATTCCGCGGCTCTTTCCTGATAAATCGACGCTTGTTCTTAATAGTCTGTTCGGTCACGGCCTCGCCGCCTGCTGTTACTTTCGCCATGTGATTCCTCCTGGTCTCGTGCGTGATAAAAAATGTTTACACAGGACAACACGCTACTATAAAAATACTATATACCGGGTATACTTGTCAAGTGGCGGAACATGAGATTTAAACGGTGTGATCACCTATCAAACGCTCAAACGTCCAGGAGTCCTAACGTCTACAAGGCCCTAGAAACGCCTTTTTGATTTCAAGGTGGTAAGATACCACCTTCCCCCAAAACGCGCCCAGAATCGCGCCCTGGCGCGACTGATTCCCCTCCTAAATGGATGAACACGAGAGAGAGAGAATGCCACGCTTGTTCAACGTATCAGGTCGGTCTCTTGCTGCGAGTAGACGGGTTGCTTACCCGTTGCTCAAGAGATTGCCGGGCCGCTACCTCGCCTTGAAGAATCTTGCGGACTTCCTGTAGACGCTGGTCCTGATCGTCAGCCCGTTTCTGAGCGCCCAGCGCTGTGACCTGCGCGGCTTCCGCTCGCGTTGCCACCTGCTCCATGCGCTTCTCAATCGTCTCCAGGCGTTCATTCTGGGCTGCTACGTCCTGCGCCTGGTCACGAGCTACCTGCTCAAGTGCTGTGAAGATCTCGCGAACCTGCTGCTCTACGAGCGTCGTCATATCTCGTCGAAGCGTTGCGAGTGCTTCCTGTTGCTGCACGAGGTCGCGGCGTACCTGGTCCACTTGCTTGCGGTACTCCTGGCCCTGCTCGGAGAGCTTGCGCTCTAACGACTGCTGCGCTTCTGTGAGCTGGCCCAGCAGGTGAGTACGGAGTTGCTCCAACTCGTGCTGATGCTGCCTACCCTGTTCTGAAAGGCGGTTGTCGTACTGCTCAACCTGATGCGCCTGGTCACGTACCTGCCCGGCCAGTGCCTCGCGTTGCTGCTGCTCTTGATCCAGGACACGTTGCAGATTGTCGCGTTGCGTCGCGAGCTGTTGGCGCAGCTCCTCATCTTGCTGCTGGAATTGTGTCGTCAACCGCTCCAGTGCAGTGTGGGTCTCATCTGTGTGCTGCTTCGACGCATCTAACACTTCCTGCATCAGCTTCGTCAAGCGCTGGTGATCTTCCATGATCTGCAGTTGTTGTCGGGGAATGCTTGCCAGGTCGAGCTTGCGTACTTCGTCGGTGATTGCTGCGGTCGGGTCAACAATAGGCCTGATTTTGGCGACATCACTGAGGCGGACCAGGCGCGTGCGCGGGGGAATGCCGACGGGTTCTTTTTTCACCTGGAGTCGCCCGGATGTCACCCACCTGCGGGCCATCGCCTCACTGGTTCGGGTGATACGAGCTGCGTCCGTTAAACTGATCCAGGTGTCGCCATCCGGGTACTCATCTACGCTTGCCAACTCCTCAACATACTGCACGAGATCATCTTTGCCGGCATCTTGCTGCGCCTTACGTTGCTCAGGTGGAATCGTGGTCATGGCTCCCTCCTCATATCGCGTCGATAGAGCCGCAACCACGCTCGGATGCGCCTCGTTTGCCTCTGCTAGTGTATCAATTGACGGTACTAAAAGTCAATACCGGCATACATTCTAGCCATAGATACCAATTGACGGTATTGACTTTTAGTACCGTCAATTGGTATCTCATACTGATAGGCTGATATCATGTCGTCTAGTTATACTGATCCAAGAGCCTTTAGCCAACAACACAGAAATAACGGTACTGACGGTCAGTACCGTTAAATATACAGACAGAGGCTTTTGAGCACGCCAGCCGCAGATCGGAGCAGAAAGCGAGACTAAGGGGTTCTCCTGGGAGTGTTTCTCGCGCTCACACGGGAGGGAAGAGGGAACAAGAGGATGGCATGCCTCACCTTATGGCCTGTCCGCCGAGTCGCCGCAGAAATAGCATCGGTGGCGTTTCTCCAACCGGATAGCACCCTCCTCCAGCGCCCGCGTCACCATCTCTGGCGTATAGCCCCCTACGTGGCGAAACATCATCTGCACCGCATGTCCACACACAAGCGCAAAGATCAAGTCCCCCTGCGCATTGGCCTTGACCGCCGTAGCCGCACACTGTTTGTATCGGAGGTGTGCATCGCACCTCCACATCACCTCTGGCACTTCCTCTGTCGGCAAACTGTCAACATCCCACTGCGAAAGGATCTGATTCCCCACAATCGCATAGCCGGTGGATGCGCTGCAAACGGAGCAAGTATGTTTTGGCCTGCGTATTCTTGTCCTCATGTCCGTGCCTCACTTTCCTTGCTTGCGCTACGTACAAAAACGGGCGTTTTTCTATCTACAAACAAGCCTCTACAGGGCGTTCTTTTCCATCGCCTCGCGATAATACTGGTCTACCACGCCCGCATACTTCTGCAGCGTCTTGAGGTTCCGATGCCCGGTGTTCTTTTGCACCTCAATAATATTGGTGCCATGCGCCAGGTGGTAGGTGACATGGGTCGCGCGCAGGTTATGGACATGACTCCACGGCACGTCTGCACGCCTGGCAACAGTCTTGAACATCTTTTGCACCGCCCGGTTTTTGAGCGGTTCGCCGGTCCTGGCTAAGAAGACGTTGGAGATCTGGCTTTGTGGCCTGACCTTGAGGTAGGCCCGGATCGCCTCCACCGCCTTGCTATTGAGCGCCAGCTGCTTCTCGTCGCCGCCCTTCCTGGTCACGCGCAACGACCCGCCCTCAGCTTTCGCGCTCTTGCGCTCCGGGGGCAAGTCGAGGTCATCGAGGGTCAGTGCGGTCAGCTCGCTGAGCCTGATACCAGTTTGTAAAAACACCTGGAGAATCGCGACATTGCGCAACGCCATACTCCGCGCCCTGGCCCTGGCCTCCGGCGCGCCCTGCGATCTCACCTGCCCGGCCTCGTACAGGATCGCCTTATATTGCGACTCCTTGAGCGGCTGCGGGTCCTTTTCTGGGATCTCATGCAGCACGATCGCATCAAGTACCTCCGGGTCAAGATGATAATGCCGGATCAGGAAGTGGGCAAACACCCGCAGCGATGCCGCTTTGCGATGGCGCGTTGAGAGCATGAGTCCCCGCGTCTCCATCTGAAGCTGGTAGCGCGTGAAGCTCTCAACAGTGATTTCATCGACATAGGTGATGCGCTCGGCTACCCACGCTATCCACTGGCGCAGATCCAGCAGGTAGGATGTGCGCGTGTTCTCGCTGGCGCGGGCGCGGTTGGCAAGGCCATGTGTCGCGAAGTCCTCTAACGCTGTGGCGATCGTTGTCCTGGTCTCGGTCTCACTCATGGTTTTCCTCATGCAAAGAAGTACGTATAACAAGCGCCAATTTATACGTTATTGTAGCCTCCATAGCAAGAATTGTCAAGAAAGGTACGCATAACTTCTGTTATGCGTACTAAGGATCTGAGCAGGGAAGCTCCAGCAGATTAGCCAGAATCCGAGAGGGGGGATGCGCGCACTAGATGAACACGAGAGAGAGGGGATGAATAGATCCGTCGCCTCACGCCATTTGATGCGGGATAACGCTGGCCTTATCGTTGCTGCTCGCTGGCACTGCCAAAACGATGCAGACCGTCGCTGGCCAGCAATCAAAACCGCTGGAAATTGCCCCAAACGGGGCCTTTTTCATAACTGGCGGGTTATGCCTAATTGTAACGAATATGAGCCGCGCGAACGGAAAGCTTGCCGTGTCTGTCTAAGAAGCAGTACAGGTTCGCATCGGGAAGATCATTCTCTGCCTCAAGCGTTTTCCCAATATGCTCCCTGGTGTGCCCATTGAGCGAACAGACAGCCGTGCAGGTAATGCTGGTATGGCGACTTTGGCCTTGGGGGTAAGCTTCAACCACATGGCTCACACTCAGAATGTCGAGTGAGAAGCGGTCGGCGACTTCCCCAACAATATCGTTCATGCCATCAACCAGGCCATTGTAGTGCTCATACTTCCCTGGCCCCGAAGAGTAGCGAAGTTCAATGAGGATAGTTTTCATAGTCGTCCTCTTTTCTTAGAAAAACGGGCGTTTTCGTAAGAATGCTCAGGGAGGGCCGACAGCGCACTTTCCCAGGAGACTGTGCTTTGCACCTCTGGCCTCCCTGGATACTTTACTGACTGCGACCCTGCCGGAAGACATCCAGCACGAGATTCTCGCCGCGTCGAGCGCGATCTTGCAGGCCAAACGCCAAGCAGTAGTCAAAGAGTTGGAGAAACGCGGCGATCGCCTGCTTCTCTGTCTCATAGACGAGATCTCGCTCATCGTGTATCTGGATGCCGCCCTGAGTATCGGCGAGATACCCCACAGCAACGTGAATGGTTGCGCCAGGTCGGAAACGAGGCCGGCTCGCCACGATTTTCTGTGTTGGCCGATCATCGCTGCTATTGAACTCCATCACGAATTCCGTATGGCGCATGTCAAGGTGAATAATGGAGTGCGTATCGTAAGCAGGTTGCTTCCCATACAGCCCAACTGGTCGTAAGAACGCTTCGATGAATGCGAAGTGATCAGGCATAGCTTCCTGTACTCCTTTGCTTGGCAATTCCGCGCACCTCGCCTACTCTTCAAAGAGCCGCATGAGAAGCGCCATCAAACCGTAGAGGGCACCGTTTTCGGTACCGAAAGTCTTTCGGCACCCCGTCAGAGTTCGTCTGACTCATCGTCATCCTGAACTGGTGGCGGCATTGGTCACTGGAAGAGGATCGCCGCTGTGCTCTCCATCCTCATGGGTCTCGGGAAGAGCCGTATTGGCGTTCTGCTGACTCACCGGAACGCTGGGGAATGAAGACAGGTCAGCGGGCCTTGGCTGCCCTGGCACCACACGCTGGGTCAGCGCTTCGAGCGCCAGGGCCAAACGCTCAACGGTCTTTCGCCAGGCTGCCACACTCAGCAAAGCATCAACATGCTGCTCCATCTGGTCGACGATGGCCTCAACATACCCCTGCACGGCTTTTCTTTCAGCGTCGGCCAGCGTTACCGGCTGCGGAACCACTGGATGGGCGTCAATCTCTTTGAGAAAGGCGAAGACATCCTCGAGTGTTTTGAGGCCAATGGGATACAGGAAGCCCCCAACCGTCAAAACGCAGCAAAAATCGAAGGCGAGCGGCAGCGTTTTCTTCCCAGGCGCGATATAGCGGGCGTACACTTGGGCCACGCCCGCCCGACAGTGAAGCACCTCCGGCTCTGTGTGCATGAAGTCCAGGGCCTTCAATTGAGCAAACAGGTCTTTGTGCGCGTCATCGAGGGAACTGGCGAGCGTTTCCCAGCCGTTTCCACTACTATAGGTATACATCGATCTTCCTCTCCTCGCTCATGCGGTTGTAGCCGGAATGGCGCGTGGCAGCGGTCGCGCCTGTTGGAGGTGGTCGAGAATGAGTGCGGTGCTTTCCTGCTCTGGATGCCCAAACTCTTTGAAGATGGGTAAGGTGTTCCGCAACAATTCGGCACGGGCCGCTGGATCTCCACCACTTTCATACACCGTATCAATCAGTTGGGCCGCCAGCTCCAGAGTATACTGTACCCGCTTTTTCTCGACATCCAGGCGGATAGATATCACCTCCAGGCGTTGCTGCTCTACCGCCAGTTGCTCCCGTTCGAGCGCCAGCGCGACCTTCTGGTCAACCTGCTTCAGTCCAGCTTCCTTTTCCTGTTTTTCCATATCTTTGATTTCCAGGTCCTTTTGCTTGATCTGGTAATCGAGCAGTTCCATCTGGTCTTTGCGCTTCTTTTCACTCAACAACACAAAGGCACTGACCTGGCGCGCATGATGGCGCTTGTAGAGCGTATAACAGAAGAGAAAGAACGCAAACGTGAGCAGGTACACCGCGACGAAGAGGGAGAGCGCGCCCTGCGCCGATTTGGGGCGCAAGTCCACCGGGAAAGCGTGCAGGTCAATCGTGCGCAGGCTGGAGATCACGGGGAGTTGCTTCACGCCCAACGGAAGGTACTGGCCGACCGCATGCTTCAGCCCGTTGAAGTTCGCGGTCACTAGCACGTTCCCTTTCTGCCCGAGAAAGATCAGGAAGAAGATGAGAAAGGCGGTGAGGAACTGGCCAACAAGCATCTTCGCCAGGGACTTGTGACGCATCACCGCCAGCCCCCAGAGCAGGAGGCTGACGAACACGAAGCTGAGAACCAGGACGGTGTTGGGATCGGCCGGGTTGATGAGCAACAGCCGCCGCGCCACGATGGAAAGGGCGTAGGCTGCCGCGGCCTGCAGAAAGAGCCAACGGAACACTTCACCGCCAGAAAGGGGGCGATCTGGCAGGAGCAGTGCTTTATAGGCGTTGATGTGTTCCTGGTGTTCTTTTTTGCCAAAGAGCCGATCATAGAGGATGGTGAGGAGGGGACTGGCGAGAGCTCCCAGAAAACCCAGGATCGCTCCAACCCCTGACCAGTAACTTGAACTGAAGATGCTCATCGATACTCTCTCCGGTGCCACAACCAAAACAATGACAGCATCCAATCTGTCGAACAAACTTCCTATACCAAAAGAAACGCAATAAAAGAGATAACATCAAATGAGGTGTGCGCACATGTTTCTATCCTGCTTGTATTCTCCTTATACAGGAGAGAAGCGGAAGGAGAAAACGACTTCGTGTACTAGATGAACACGAGAGTGAGGAGGGTATCGTATCAACCATTGAAAAACGCCCGTTTTTCTACCAACCGAAGGTATCAAGGTGCCAGGATAATTGCTGTAAAAACGACCAGTTTAATGGGATTTACAGGTATTACTCTTTCTTGCTGCGGCGAATTTTAATCTCGCGTGGCCCAGGAATACGTGTTACCTTGGACGGTTTCTCTTCTCCCTCTATCCGCTCAAAAATATACACGTTGGGAGGCTTCGGTCGATACAGATCGACACGTATTGCATTGGCTTTCGCCGCTGCGTGGACACTCTCAAGGAGTTGCTCAGTCGGACCGAAGATGGCTTCTCTCGCTCCTGCATAGGTACGAAGATTGGTGTCAAGCACCTCCTCTGCGCTAGCAACACGCGTACTCTGTGCGAGGGGTGGCTGCCGAAGGCGCAAGCAATAGTGCGGATCAAGCGGCATCGTCGCCTCGACATTCGGCGAAGAACGCCAGGCAGCAGGACCGTCAGGGTTAAGTGGGTCCAGCCGAACAAGAGGATCATCAGAGAGGATGAAGCTTTGCCCACCAGACGCCTCCAGTAGTATCCAGTTCATTTCGCCGATCAAGGGTATCAGATCTGGTGCTGGCGTGAACATCCCAAGTATCTCCATGTCTTGGCCATAACTTACTACCAGTTCGTCGCTTTCCAAAGGTTCAGCCATCTGACGGATGGACTCATCAATCTCATCCTCTGAGGGTTCGTGCCCCAAGTCCTCTCGTAAGTATTCCCTGGTAACGTCGCGGTTCTCGTAGAGCTGCTTGAGAGCCCAGAATTTGGCGGCCTGATCTTGCCCAAAGCGCAGCCATTCTCGTCCTCGCGGTGTGCGCATCTGCTGGGCCATGAGAAACATGGAAAAGTCCACCCGCTCCTGTAAATCGAGTATTTCACCGTGGAGGAGCTTTTCGACAAGCGGCGCTGCCTGACCCTCAGCATAAGAAAGCATTGCCTCGGCAAAGCCTACTGGCAAGCCAGTTGTCGGGGATAGCCGGTTGTAGTACCGGATTACAGCACAATTGTTGGTTGAGATCCTCGTGATAGCTCCCGTCCTGACATCAAGGCGATAGATCTGTGGGTGTTCTTCCGCAGGGTTCGTGCTGAAGCGCCGAAGCAGGAACTCTGGGACATAGTGATGCCGCTTTGCGTTGCTGAGATGCTGTTGAATTGCTTTCGGAATCTCAGGGGCTGTGTTTTCTTTGTCCTGCATAAAACTCTCTTCAGTAGCGAAGTTTGCTCTACATGTCATCCGAGCCCTAACCTAAATTGCTCTGCATCGGCTGTTGGTTGCGCCCGCTGCGCCTGCTTGAATGTCCCAAATTGCGGCGGCATCCTTACCTCTGCATTGTGGAGCAGCTCCTCGATGGTGAGTATCTGGATGCGCGGAAAGTCTTTATTCCAGCCTGAAGAGTGGTAAAAGCCTGCTTTGAGGGCCTCGGTCGTCATATCGCGCGTCGGCTCTTCCAGTGTAATGTACACGCCAATAGCAGCCTGCTCCCGCTGCACGGTGCCAACCAGGTCCCGGATATGGCTGGAATTGACATGGCCTGATTTCACCTGGATGAGGACTCGCCTGGCTTTACCGCTCTGATCGTCTATGAAAGCGATTACCCCATCAATGCCTTTATCACTCCCTTTTTTGCCCTCTCTACTCCCATCTTCGCCGCCTACTGGTCGTGCGCGAATAAGTGAGAGCGCCCACCACTGGAACTGATAGCGGTCTTCCCTGGCAAGTTGACGCGCCGCACCAATATCCTTTGGCTCGCCCACGACTTTGAATTTGATACCAGGGAACATATCCTCAAGACGATATTTTTGAAGCGCAATGCTCAGATGCGTAATATCGATACCAATCCAGATACGGTCCAGCTTGTGGGAGGCCGCAATAGCGGTACCGCAACCACAAAAAGGATCCAACACGATGTCGCCTGGATTGGAAGCCATTTCAATAATCCTCTCTAAGAGTACAAGAGGTTTCTGAGTCGGGTAGCCTAGCCGCTCTTTGGCCTGGGAGTTTATCGGGCTAATATCGTCCCAATCATCTTGTAAAGGTAGTCCTGGCATCTCGTCGAGGTATCGTTTATACCTGGGAACGATGCCTGGTGCTGTTTGAATAATGCGGCCTTCTTCAATCAGCTTGTGCATCTTTTCCTGGGAGTAGCGCCAGTACCGGGTCACTCCCATCACCTCATATGCAGGATTTCCTTTACCCGCCCCACCTGGACCTGTGAGATTGTCGAGCCAGTAGCGTCTTCCCGTTTCAGGCTCAACAGATTTGTAATACTTGTTGATATATGCATCATCGTAGGGGATGTGTTTGGGATTCCAGGTAAAGTTCTCTGACTTGCTATAGAATAAAATAATATCTCTGACACGCCCCAACCCTTTACGCCCTTGCGCTCCATCACTATGCGCGCCTGTTCTATGCCAGCTAATTTCATTGCGAAAGTTCTGCGGCTTAAAGATCGTGTCGAGAATAATTTTGAGGTAATGACTTGCTGTTGGGTCACAATGCAGATATAAGCTACCCGTAGGTTTAAGTACCCGATGGAGCTCAACGAGACGAATTGCCATCATGACAAGATACGCCATCATCTGGTTCGTCCCAACGAAGTCGCGGAGAGCTGCCATCAGCTTGGAGACATTATCAGGAGCTTGTGTGAGGAGTTCGTTGTACGTTTGCTCAGCTATATGGTTCCAATGCCAGGTATCTTCAAAAGCGGTGATCTGTGCTTCACTATCTGTACCGCCTTCATCCTTAAACAGCACATTATAATTCCGGCTTGAATTAAATGGCGGGTCAAGGTAGATCAGATCAACACTCTCGCTCGGAATATGTTCGCGCAAAATAATAAGGTTGTCGCCATAAAATAGGGTATTCTCGGTGATAGGTCGTGACATGCTCCCCTCCGTTCCATGTATCCCCAGCAGTATAGCATAAGCAGCAACCAGCGTAAGAGCTTCTGAACGGGAACGGGAACGAGGAAAAGACGACGCGCCAGGACGGGCAAGAACGCCCCTGGCCCGATAGGAGTGGTGTGATGTCGCCGGGCCTCAAAAAGCACCTCTCAGACGCACAGGCGCAAATGTGGCTCATTCTTCCGCCCACAATGGCCGTTTCGGCTCGTCGGGATGGTCGCGCTGCTGATACGGACATTGACAAATCGCAAAGGAAAGTCTAATATGTTCAAAAATCTTCTATCTAAGAGGTTCAAATTGCAGTGTTTCTGTGAGAATAAGGAGTGAAGAAGTATGGCGTCAGCTGAGTGGTATCTTAAAATAAAAGAGACCGACCAAGATTGGGTGAAGATCGAGATCGATCCAGTCGCAGTTTCAGGACAGAAAGGCCAGTTTGGCCGCGTGCTCTGTTTCCCCTATAAGCTTTCTGGTCCGGGTCGCAGTACTCGCGTAATCCTGCGCTTGCTCTCAGTTGAGGGCTGGATTGGCGCTATCAGCGAATCAGAGTTCGTTGGCAGAATACGCATTCCCTCGCAAATCATTTCAAACAATCCCAATAAGCCATGGCTCCTGGTCCCCGTGACTGACGCACAAATTGAAGCCATCGAAGAAGCACGCAAAGGGAACGCCATAGGCTTCACGTTTTGGTTTGCTGGGCTGGCAACGGTTACCGCCTCTTCCTCAGATGCAAAGGTCCTCGCAGCGCTTCAAGCCGAGGGGGTAGGAAACCCTATGC
>JADEYI010000755.1_pt1 | contig 36129 bp, 38 predicted proteins | sample 8542331 | NCBI WGS metagenome assembly JADEYI01 (sample SAMN16510988, study PRJNA670497) | mine drainage metagenome | isolation source: biofilm near Copperflume 1 | place: Germany: Marsberg coppermine Kilianstollen | collected 2018-02 | reverse complement strand
CGCGTACATCGAGATTAAGCTCGCTGGTGCCGCCCAACCGCCGCAGCTTTTGCTCCTCGATCACCCGCAGCAGCTTCGCCTGCAGGTCGATCTTCATCTCGGTTATCTCGTCGAGCAGCAGCGTGCCGCCGTTGGCTAGCTCGAAGCAGCCCTCGCGCCGCCGGTCGGCGCCGGTAAAGGCCCCGCGCTCATGACCGAACAGCTCGCTTTCCATCAGCGTCTCCGGCATCGCAGCGCAGTTGACCGCGATGTACGGTCCGTTGCGCCGTGGCGACAGATCGTGGATGGTGCGGGCCACCAGTTCCTTGCCGGTGCCGCTTTCGCCGCGAATGATCGACGATGCGCTGCTCGGCGCGAGCTGCTCGACCAGCGCCATCACCCGCTGCATCGGGCTCGACCGGCCCACCAGCCGGCCGAACTGGCCGGCTTTGCGCAGCAGATGACGCAGCCGCAGATTCTCCTGACTTACGCTCAGATGTTGAAAAAGATTAGCCAGCACGATCCGCAAATGGGCGGGATCGACCGGCTTGCGCATGTAGTCATACGCGCCGAGCTTGATCGCGCGGACTGCATCGGGGATGTCGCCATGCCCCGAAATTACGATAGTCGGCAGTTCGAGGCCCTTTTCCCGGATGGTCTCGAGTACCGCAAAGCCGTCCTTTCGCGGGACCCTGAGGTCCAGCAGTAGTATTTGTGGGGAAAAGGTATCGATCAGGTTAAGCGCGATTTCGCCGTCGGCGGCTGCCTCAACGCGATAGCCCCACGATACAATCAGCTCCGACCATGCGCGCCGGGTAGCAGGATCATCCTCAGCCACGAGTATTCGTTTCTCGTCAGCCATTCGCCTCACATGAGAAAGTTGCAGTTTAAATCTGTTGAAACCTGTTCGACGCTAGCACTGCAGGTGCATAGCGTAAACCGGGGGACCCAGCCTACCTCGCGCCCATGTGAATATTAGCCGGTACGGGCTTGAGATTGGGAACGCACGAAATTCCGGCGGTGGGGCCGCACCCCGGATTCTCTTCAAGCACACGGCAGCCGTTCAGGCAGCTCTCAGTCTATCTGAACCGGCGCCGCAATGCCCGCAATAGCTGGCGCTTTGCGTTTGCTCGCGGTTTTGCGATAAGGCCAGAGGCAGGGCGGCTTACAGCCGACAGCGTAAAATCCGCCTCGCGCAGAAATCTGACAGAAATGTGAAAGGAAGGTATTAAAATGGCAAAGCAATACCGCCGCATCGTTACGGGACATGATGCGCAGGGTAAATCGATCATCGTCAGCGATGGGCCGGCTCCGGGTGGTTTCGACGAGCACGGTGGCGGCCTCGCTGAATTCTGGATCACCGATCAATCGCCAGTCGATAACAAAACGCCCAAGGGCGATCCAGCCAACCTTCCACGCAAGCTCGAACCGCCTCACAACGGCAGCATCATGCGGTTTTTTGCGCTGCCGCCGGACTCGTTGTTTACGCCGCAGGAGCTGGAGCAGCACGCGAAGAAGCTCTTCGCCTCGATTGGCGCGACCCATTGCCAGGTCGATACCTCGCGCCATCCCGCGATGCATCGTACGAAAACCATCGATTACATCATTCTGCTCGAAGGCGAGGTTAAGCTGATTGTCGATAAGGCCGAAACTTTGTTGAAGCCATTCGACGTGGTGATTCAGCGCGGCACCAATCACGCCTGGTCGAATCCCGGCAAGCAGGCTGCGCTGCTGGTCGCGGTGCTGGTCGATGCGGAACCTGCACCCTGAGGCGGACGCCGGCATAGACGTGGCAATCAGGTCAAATCCACGGCTGGCAGCGCGATGAAACCACCGGCGTTCGACTACCACGATCCGCGCACGATTGACGATGCGATCGCGCTGCTGGTCCGTCACGGTGGTGAGGCGCAGCTGCTGGCCGGCGGCCAGAGCCTCGTTCCGATGCTCAATTTTCGGCTCGCCGCGCCCGCCGTGCTGATTGATCTGAATCGGATCCCGGATCTCGCTTATATCAAGGAAGATCGTGGACAGTTGTGCTTCGGCGCGATGACGCGTCAGCGGCAAGTCGAATTTTCGCCACTGGTCGCTCACCGGCTGCCGTTGATGATTGAAGCCACGCGGCTGGCCGGCCATCTGCCAACCCGCACGCGCGGGACTGTCGGCGGCAGTATCGCGCACGCCGATCCGGCCGCCGAGTACCCGGCGATCGTCACGGCGCTCGAAGGCGAGATGGTGGTGCAGGGCGCGGCCGGGAAACGTGTGATCAAGGCGGCGGACTTTTTTCGCGGCGCGTTCACCACCGCGATCGATCCTGGCGAGATATTGGTCGAGATTCGGATGCCGGTGACGCCGGACCACAGCGGCTGGGCGTTCGAGGAATTCAGCCGCCGCCACGGCGATTTCGCGATCGTCGAGACCGCAGTGATGCTAACTTTCGATGCGAACCGGCGCTGTCGCGCGGCGCGGGTTGCGGTTTCAGGTGCTGGCGCCATTCCATTGCGGATGCCGGCCGTCGAACGGATGATCGAAGACAGCGATCTGTCCGAAAAAATCATCGTCGAAGCCTCGGCACAGGCGGCCGAATTGATCGATCCGGCTACCGATTTGCATGCTTCGGCCGGCTACCGGCGTCATCTGACGCGAGTACTGGTTCGGCGCGCGCTCACGCGGGCGGCGGCGCAGGCGAGGGGACGGAATTAAATGGCCGAGCCGAGGAAAATCAGTTTCACGATCAATGGCATGGTGCGTGACGGCCAGGCCGAGCCGCGGCGGCTGCTGGCCGATTTCATCCGCGACGACCTGGGCCTGACCGGCACCCATATCGGCTGCGAGCATGGGGTCTGCGGCGCCTGCACTATCCTGTTCAACGGCGCGGCGGTGAGATCATGCCTGATGCTGGCGGTGCAGGCCGAAGGCGCGGACCTGCGCACGGTCGAAGGGCTGGCCTCGGCCGACGGCCAGCTCGATCGCCTGCAACAGGCCTTTCGCGATCATCATGCGCTCCAATGTGGATTCTGCACGCCCGGGATGCTGATGGCGGCATGGGATCTTTTGCGAGTTAACCCGACGCCTACTGAAGATGAAATCCGCACAGGTCTATCGGCGGTTTTGTGCCGATGCACCGGCTATCAGGGGATCGTCGAGGCGGTGAAAGCCGTGGCCGGGCAGAGGCATGCCGCGCGCTAGGCAGTCATTTCGGCCCTTCACTTGCGCCGGACTCGAGGATGGCGCTTTGATCGCGGCATAGCCGCAATTCAGTCGCCAGGGAGGTAAGCTCAGGTGCCGAAACCTGAACTGGAGTTCCATCATCCCGCCGATTCGGGATGGGAGAAGCTGAACGAAACCGGCGCGGGCGTTTATCAGAAAATCCTCACCCACGATCCCGAGACCGGCAACTACACGCGCCTGCTCAAATTCGAGCCGGGCGGCGACATGCGCCATCAGGGCGTGCTGACCCATGACCATTGGGAAGAGGTTTGGATGATCGAGGGATCGTTGACCGACGTGACGCTGGGCAAGACCTTTGCAGCCGGCACCTACGCCTGCCGTCCGCCCGGAATGAAGCACGGTCCTTATACCTCCGCCACTGGCGCGCTGACCTTTGAAGTGCGCTATTACCTGAAGTGATGGCGAGGGAGAGATAATCGCGATGGAAGATCGGGCAGATCGCGTGCGCAAGCTCGCGGTGGGAATCGGACTGCGGATCAGCGAAGCGGAAGCGGCCGTGCTGGCTGAACCATTGTGCCGTTTGATCGAGACTATCGATTTGGCCTGCGCGGACTTCGCGGTGGAAGCGCCGATGCCGCTGGCCAGGCCCGGCTTCACGCGGTGGCCGTGATGGCGCTCGATCTCAATCGCGCCGCGATCTCCGATCTGCGCCGGGCGCTCGACGATCGGCGGCTTTCGGTCGCCGAACTGACGGCGGCTCATTTGCAGCGCATGGCTACGGTTAATCCGAAAATTAACGCCGTCACGCTGCCCGACCCGGCGGGCGCGCAAGCGGCGGCGGCCGAACTCGATCGCGAGTTGGCCGCCGGCAAAATCCGTTCTCCATTGCATGGGATTCCAGTCACCATCAAGGACCTGTTCGCCACTCGCGGCCAGCGTACCGCCGCCGGATCGCTGATTTTGCGCGATCGAATCACCGATCACGACGCTGAGATGGTGACGCGGCTGCGGGAAGCGGGCGCGGTCATTTTAGGCAAAACCTTGATGGACGAGTTCGCCTTCAGCCCGACCGGCCGCAACGCACACTATGGACCGGTGCTGAATCCATGGGATACGGCGCGGGCTCCTGGCGGATCGAGCTCGGGCGCGGCGGCCGCGCTGGCGGCGGGGGTTGGAATCGGCGCGCTCGGTACCGATACCGGTGGATCCGTGCGGCTGCCGGCCGCATTATGCGGCGTGGTGGGCTTCAAGCCCAGCTACGATCGGCTGTCGCGCAGCGGCGTCTTCCCGCTCGCGCCTTCGCTCGACCATCCGGGGGTCTTTGCCCGTTCGGTCGCCGACTTGCGCGCCATTTTCGATTGCGTGGCGGAACCGGGAAGCCGGCTGGCCGAGCCGCATACGATCGCTCCCCACGGCTTGCGATTCGGCGTGATCGAGGAACATTGCCGCGACCTCGATGGCCCGGTGAGCGCAGCGTGGAACGATTTTATCGGGGCGCTCGATCAAGCCGGCGTCCGCCTTGAAACGGTGGCGCCGAAGCATCTGACGCTCACGCTCGCGGTCTCGACCGCCGTGATGTTCGCGGAGGCCGCGATGGTGCATCGGCGATGGCTCGATACGCAGCGCGAAGCTTACAGCGAGGAGATTCGGATGCGCCTGTTGCAGGGCGCGCTGATTCCGGCCACCACCTATTTGCGTGCGCTGCAACTGCGCCGCCTGATGGCCGAAGAGTTCGCCGCGCTATTCACGCGATTCGATTGCCTGATCTGCCCGACCAATTTAACGGTGGCTCCGCTGATTTTGGAAATCGACGCCAAATCCGGCGGCCGCATGATTCGCAATACCCGCCTGGCGCCGCTGCTGGGAATCCCCGCGATCAGCGTTCCGCTTGCGGTGCGCGGCCTGCCGATCGGCGCCCAGCTTCACGGTCCGTTCGGCGGCGATGGACGCCTGCTCGATATTGCCGTGGCAATCGAAATTATCGTGGGGCGCGCGGCAATTCCGCCCGAGTGAGGCTGGGGAGAGGCATGGCAACCGATCTCGGTGGCTTCCTTGATGAGCATCGCGACGCGATCAACTGGATTCGCAAGCCGGTCGAACTCGATGACGTTGGCGCACTGACTGGCCAGAGCCGCAAGACCATCGTATTTGAAAATCTTGCCGGCTATCCCGGATGGCGGCTGACCGATCTGCTGTTTCACAATCGCGCAGCGCAGGCGCGCGTGCTCGGATGCGATCCCGATCAGGTGGTTCAGACGCTGGCGGCAATCGTCGAGCGCGGACCGCGCAAGTTCCGCGTGGTCGATGATGGCCCGGTTAAAGAGATCAAGCTGATAGGCGAGGAAGTCGATTTAAGCAAGCTGCCGGTGGTGCGGCATACCGATCGCGATCCGGGGCCATATATCACCTCGTTCAACGTGGTGCGCGATCCGGAGACCGGCATCTGCAACTCCAACAACCCGCGCGCGCTGGTAATCGGCCGCAAACGCACTCTGGTATCGTTCGTCACGCGTCACGTGCAAAGCATCTTCGCCAAGTATAAAAATGCGGGACAGAAGATGCCGCAGGCGATCTGTATCGGCGCGCATCCGGCCTTCGAGCTGGCGGCCGCCTACAGCGGTCTGCACGATAATTTCTGGGACCTCGAATATGCGGGGACAATCGCCAATCAGACGCTCGATCTGGTGCGCTGCGAGACGATCGATTTACTGGTGCCGGCGCAGACGCAAGTTGTGATCGAGGGCTACGTCAACCCGGCGCGTACCGGTATCGACGGTCCCAATCCTGGTCCGGCCACCTATTTCCTGCCGCAGCAAGCGCCCGCGCCGGAGTTCGAGGTGACCGCGATCACGATGCGCAAGCATCCGATCTACCGTAATCACCTGTGCAGCCCGTGGACCGATCATCAGCCGCTTCCGCGCCTGTTTCATGAGGCGCAGCTTTACCGGCAATTGCGCGCGATGGGAATCGACGTGCGCGAAGTGATATTTCCGCCGTGGGGCGGGGCGATGTCGTGCATTATCCAAGTGGCGCCGTCCGCCGACGGTCAGATCAACGATGCTTTGCTGGCCGTGATGGGCGCGCCGTGGCTCAACACCAAACTGGTGGTTGCGGTCGATCCGGATATCGATGTTCACGATCCCGCCGAGATTTACTTCGCGATTACCACGCGAGTCGATCCGGCGAAGCACGTGATTATAGTTCCGAATACGCGCGGCAATCCGATGGACCCGTCGGCCATGCCGGTTCCGGAAGCGGGCGAGTCGGCGCTGCACCATCGTTTTCCCGCGATCGTGGGCAAGATGGGTATTGACGCCACCAAGCCGGTGCCGTATCGAGCTAATCGTAAGGATTTCGATCGCGGATGGCCGCTGAACTGGGGCAAGATTAAGCTTGAGGATTATCTGTGATGACTGAACTGCCGGGAAAGGAACTGGCGCGCGAGCTGATCGAGCAAAGCCGCGAGGCGGGAATGCAAACGCCGATGAACGCAATTATCGACGCGGCGCGTGAAGGGCGGCTCGATGACGGCGCGGCGTCGCGTTTGATCTGCCGGCTGTGGGCGTTCGAGCGGTTGTACTATTACATCTACGGCGGATGGGGTCAGGGAATGGAGTTAAATGACTATCCGCCGGGCGTGAAATATCTGTTTGCGCGCCAGATCATGGATGATTCCACGCACGAGATGCTTTATATGGACACCATGCTGCATAAAGGCTGGATCGAAAAGCAGGCCGACGCCTTCACGCATCCATGTGGCATCTTCGCGATCAATTGCGCGCTCTCGTCGTATGTTTACTCGTTGCGCTACCTGGCCTCGTATCCGCATGACGTGCGGGTCGCAGCGCTCAATCTGGGCACCAAAGTGATGGAAATGGCATGGATGGAACCGCTGGCCGAGGCGCTCACCGATCCGGAGTTGAAGGCCGTCTTTACCAGCCAGTTCGTCGAAAATCGCAGCCATATCAGCATGGGCCGGCGCATCGTGGAGGAGCAGGTAAAGACCTCGTTCGAGAGCGAATTGTGCCGCCGGGTATCGCTTGCCACTCGCAAGGATTACTTGAAGTTTTTGAACGAACTGGTGAATATGGTTTTTCAGCGTGAAACTGACGCCCAAAGCGGCCAGGTCCGCGGCCTGTTTCAGCGGGTGATTGAGTAATGGTGATTGAGTAATAAAGTGGCGACGCTAAAAATCGACCACGAAATGTGTACCGAATGCCGCATGTGTCATGTCGTCTGCCGCGAACTTAATATCAACGCGGTGTACGTGGCGGCCGAACCGCTCCATCGGATCGAAATCGATCCGGCGCGATGCCTTTTTCCCGGCTGTACCGCCTGCCTGCCGTACTGTCCCGCGCCGGCCTCGATCGTCGAGGCGGAGAGCGGACGCTCGATGGTGCCGCCGCCGCCGGACGTCCATCGATGGTCCCTCAAAGGCCGCCTGCGCTGACCGACTCGATTGCTGCTTCTGTTAGTTGAAATAGGGTAGGTCGAAGATGCTCGAATGATGGAGCTTCCCTTCCGCACCTCTCCCACGACTGAATGTGGGATAGGAGCGGAGGCGGCGCCATCCTCAGCGTCGGCGGAAAGCTCTTCGGACCTCGGCATGGAAACGAAAAGTCGCCGGGCTTTTAGGATCGTTGTGACCGTTCGTGCCGATGCAGCCTCGATTCCGCGCCCCCGCAGGATAGGGCGCGATCGCCTCACCGGGCGGGCTTTTCGGCGGGGCCGTTGAGCAGGTGTTCCACGCTAGCGATGCAATCCTGCGCTTCGCCGAGATCCTCGAAATAGACCACCGTCTGTTTTTTGAAGCTGTCGCGGGGCGCATCCGCATGATGATTGAAAATCTGCATGCGTCCCGATCCGTAGCCGATCGCCAGTTCGCGCGCGAATCTGATCAGCCGCCATCGGCCGCGCGCATCGAGATCGACTCCCTTCAGGTATTTCTCCAAATACGGAGCCAGTTCGGGATTGTTGAAATCTCCTTCCTGCGGAGCGATAACCGGCGTGCCGCCGACCAGTTCGTGGAAGCGGCACAGGGCGCGGTAGTAAGCATCGAGAGTGAAATGCCGCGCCGCATAGACGATACTTGGCCGCGGCACCGCCATCCCCGAGTGAGTATAAATTGGGTCGCTCTCTGCCGCGATCACCAAAGACTTGAGCTGCTGATAGATCTGAATCACTTCCGCGAGCGCATCGATCACGGGCGCGGACTGGGTCTTCATGGCGCCCGAGGCCTGCGCGATCAGGTAGGCCGTACCCAGCATCAGTTTGATCCGCACCATCGCCTGCAACGAACTGTACCATCCGACATACGGGATGGTGCCGGGAGCCAGACGTCCGCCGACCCGCGCCCGCAGGTGAATCTCTTCGAGTACCTTTGGTTCGCCCGCGCAGAAGATGCGGTCGTTGGGGATGAACACGTGATCGAAAATGACGTGAGCATCCATTTCGTCGAAAACCGATGACAGCGGATACGACAGCCGGCTGGTCGAGGAGGTCAGCGGCTCGCGGCAAATAATTTTGATTCCCTTGGTAGTGGCCGGAACCACTGCCGACAAAGCCCAGTCGCCTTCGTTTTCCTGCAGAAAGGCCCAGGGCACGACGTAGATTTCATTGGCGAAGGGCGACAACGTCGCGGCCTTGTAGCCGTTAACCACGATGCCATCGGGGCGCCGCTCGACGATCCGCATATAGGAGTCGAGGTCGTCCTGCTGGGAGACGCCCTTGGAGCGGTCGCCCGAAGGGCCGTGAAAGCCCGCGCCCACCCATGGATCGGTATCCTGGCAATAGCTCCAGAAGCGTTGCATGTTCTCGAGCCAGCCGGGGTTGTATTTCTGATACACCGGCGCCGGGTCCATCGAGTACGCATGCCATAGCGTCATGATCGCGGTGAAGCGGCCAAAGAAGCCTCCGGTCTCGGCGGTCAGCAGTTCGTAGTATTCACGCAGCCGGGTGAGGTCCTGCGGACTGCGCGGCAAAAAGTAGGCCATGCCCTGGCGCTTACCGGCACTATCGGTGAAGGTCATCTTGTCGGCATGTGGCGAGGTATGCTGGAGATCGAAAAGCCGCGCGATTGCCTGCGCCGTACCGCGCAGCGCCGGATGGGTTGTCACATCCTTGACGCGCTCGCCGTTGAACCATACTTCACGATCATCTCTAAGGCTGTTCAGATATTCCGCGCCGGTTCGCACGAGACGCTCCTTATCGAAGGTTATATCGGTTAAACCTGTAGCCGAGAAGACCGGCCTCACCGCTGGGGGCCAATCCGCCGGATAGTGGCGCGGCCGGCCTCGCTGAAGATCGCATCGCGTGACGATGATCGCAGCGCTTCGAGCACCGCCGTGAATTTGATCCCCCCCAAAGTAAACCGCAGCGGGCGATTCGCGGTCGAGTAATGAAACGGCTGGCCCTGATAGTAACTGGTGAGCGCGGCTGAGAGCGCCTGACCCGATCCGCTGCCGGCAAACTGTTGCGCCTGGCATTGCAGCCGCGCGATCATGTCCGTCATATCGCAGGTGGTTCGATCGATCGATTCGAGCGCGATGGTGGAGATCAGCAGGTCGTCCCCCGCTGCGTGCATCGCGCCATTATAGGCCAGCCCGCCGAAGGTTAGTTGGCCGCGCAAGGTCAGGCTGCGGTCGCCACCGCTTACGACCACGTTTTTCGCTTTCAGCGATTGACCGAGACCCTGCACCCGGATTGGAACTTCATAAACCGGCGCATACAGCGCGAGCATCTGATTGATGAACGCATACTGCGCGTCCGCCAGCGCATTCGATCGCGGTGGCGCCGATGAAATCTCCGCGTTCAGAGCAGGATCACTGCTCAGATATGGATCGGGATTGGCAACCGTCCCGCTGGCGAAGGCGGCTGCGATAATCGTCGATTGCTGAAAACGCAGCGCGATGTCGAAACGACGGCCTTCACCCGGCGGCGGCAAAATTTGCAGGTTTGCGGTCGCGATGCTCTTGAACGTCCCGAGGCTCTTGAGTGCAGCCGCCGGGCTGCCATTTTTACCCGCGCCGGCCGCGTCGGCGACTGCGAGACTTAGCTGCCATGGCCGCCAGGTCGCATGAATTTTGATCACCACAATCCACGGTGCGCCGGGCGTGGTCAGCGCGATCCGCTGAGCGATCGGCTCCAGCGGCTGGTTACATTCGACAGGGGATAGCGTATTGGCGGCAGGTGCGGCAGCCTCTTCGGGGTAAACCACCCCCAGCGCATAAGCCCCGCCGGTTCCATCGCCTCCGCAATAAGCGAGACCGGCGATTCTGACCCTGGGCGCGGCTAAATCGGATCGCGCCGGCGGCAATTCGATCTCCATCGGGATCAATTGCTGGACCATCGCGGGAATCAATCCGGGCAACGCGACTATGCGCGCCAGCGGTCCGCTCAGCGCCAGCGCGGCGCCGGGAGCGAGCATCAACCACACGGCCAATAAACGTACCCACGTCTTCCGTCCCATCCACAACCTCTCCCGGCTGGCATCCGGCCGAGGCCGGTTTTCGATCGATTATACAGAATGGGCGATGTTTGGCGTGGGAGCGGACTCCGGCGCAAGGAATAAAAAGTAATAGCAACTGGTGTTGGCCGAATATGCTCGAACCATCAGCGGTGAGGTAAAATCCCGCCTGCCGGTCTGTGTGGCGTTTACGAGGTACGGGCCGGACCAGCCGCACGAGAAGAGGTGAAAACGATAGTAGGAAATATCTAGTTCTAAGATCGTTGATCAGATAAACCTTAGTGCTTCTAGTTATCCGCGCGGTGCAAAGGTGGGACGAACGAGGGCTGGGGCCGGGCAGACCATGAAGACCGCCATATGGGCCGGACTGTTCGGTAATTGAATTGTGAAATCTTCGGATCGACAGCCGGTGGCGAACCCAGGCGATCACAAGCCAATGGGGATGGCCGATACGATAGGCGGAGATGAGACTGGCGGACAGGCAGCGATCATTCAGGAGTTGCGCGATGCGGTCAGTGCACGCGACGACTTTTTGGCGGTTGCCGCGCATGAACTGCGAAATCCGATAACTCCGATTCGCATTTCGGTGCATCTGCTGCGGTTGGCGCAGGAAACTGGCGATCAGGCCCGTATCAGCAGCCTGTTAGATCGACTCGATCATCAAATTGAACGGTTTATCAGCCGCATGGACGTGTTACTGGACATCGCACAAATATCGTCCAACCAATTGCGCCTCGAGCGATCCGAGGTTGATCTATCCGAAACGGTCAAACGGGTAATCGAGGAACATCAGCCGATGCTGGTGCGCGCGGGGTCGGAACTGACGGCCCGCATCGAGGATTCCATCATTGGATTTCTGGATGCGGTGGCGTTCACGCAAATTGTTGAAAATCTGATTTCAAATGCTATCAAATACGGCCAGTGCAAACCGATTGAGGTAACCCTCACCAGCGCGCGCGATCAGGCTGAGCTGACGGTTTGCGATCATGGAATCGGCATCGGTCTCGAAGACCGTGAGCGGATATTTCAGCGTTTTGAACGGGCGGTGCAGAGGAAGTCCCACACCGGCTTCGGGCTGGGGTTGTGGGTGTCACGGCGGCTTACTGAGGCGATGGGCGGATCGATTGGCGTAATTGGCCAGAAGGGGGCTGGGTCACTGTTCACGGTGACTCTTCCGCTTAAGGGAACTAACCGATGAGCAGCGATAGAGATTTAACCCGCGTAGCTTCGGGCGTGCAAGGGCTCGATACGCTTTTACGGGGCGGCTTTTTCAGGGGCGGCCTCTACATTATCGAGGGCGCGCCCGGCACCGGTAAAACCATTCTGGGCAACCAGATCTGTTTCAATCAGGCGAAAGCCGACAACAAGGTTTTGTATGTCACCCTGATCGCCGAGACCGTTGGCCGGATGTTGCTCAATATCGGGCAGATGACGTTCTTCGACGATGCCGCGATTGGCGATTCGATCGTTTATATCAGTGGCTTTAATGCGCTCAAGAAGGACGGCCTGTCCGGTTTGCTGCATCTGCTGCGCCGCGAGGTGACTGCCCATCGGGCGAAAATTCTGGTGGTGGACGGATTCGCCTCGGCCTCCGATTCGGCGCAATCGGGCGAAGAACTAAAGGTATTTGTGCAGGAATTGCAGACTCAGGCCGACGCGGCCGACTGCACGGTTTTCCTGCTCACTAACCCGACCGAGCAGACCCCGTCTTCGGAAGAGACCATGGTCGATGGGATCATCAATCTTGAAAGCTGTCTGCACGAGGCGCGATCCGCCCGTGATTTACATGTGCGCAAGATGCGCGGCACGCGGCATCTGGAAGGATTGCATTCCTATCAAATCGATGACGATGGCATCACGGTGTATCCACGCCTGGAGACCTTGATCCCGGAAGTTTCGAGCGACAATGGCTGGACGCATAAAATTTCGTCGGGGAACGAACGGCTGGACCAGATGCTGGGTGGCGGCTTACCGACGCGATCGGTCACCATGATGGTCGGCCCATCGGGAACCGGCAAAACCACGATCGGTCTGCAATTTTTATCAAATTCCACCAAAGACGAGCCTGGCTTGTTATTTGGCTTCTATGAATCCCCTGAACGGATCAGGTCAAAGGCCCAGGCGCTGTGCAACTCCAAAGCCGGGGTCTTTGAATCGGGCGAAGTGGAAATTGTATGGATGTCGCCCAACGATCAGCTACTTGACGATTTGGGCGACCAACTGATCGCGGCGGTGCGGCGGCGCAAGGTGAAGCGGTTGATGATCGACGGCCTCGGCGGTTTCAACAAGGCCATCCGATCGCGGCCCATCGAGCGTTTCTTTTCCGCGCTGGTATATCAATTGCGTGCCGAAGGCGTCACTACCGTTTGTACGGCGGAGGTTGCGGAAATTATCGGACCGACCATTACCACTCCGCTGTGGGGTCTTTCCGATGTGACGGATAATCATATTCTCTTGCGCTTTCGGGAAGTGGGCGCGGCCCTGCACCGTCTGCTTTCGATCTTGAAAGTTCGCGACAGCGGTTTCGATCCGGGCCTAAGAACTTTTTCGATTACGAACAATGGCATCGAACTGGCGGAAAGTTCCCATGATGCCGAATCGATCTTGTTGAACTGGTATGCACGCGAAAGAAAGATCGCAATCGTCTCGGCCGGCGCAGTCAAGACCGGCGATGAGTAACTGATGAGTTGGCGGGGATGGAGCAAAGTTCAGAATCCAGGCCGAACGGCAAGACGATACTGATCGTTGACGATGAATTTGGGGTCCTGGAGGTCCTGGAATTCATTCTGTCGGATCTCGGATACCACGTCGTCGCCGCGCTCAATGGACAGGAAGCGCTCGCGCGCCTGCGCGATTGCGCCCCTGACTTGATCGTGCTGGACCTCATGATGCCAATCATGGACGGTGCGGCTGTTCTGCAAACAATGCAGAGTAATGGAAAATATTCCAAAATCCCGGTGATTCTAACCAGCGCCTTGCGCGAGCAGAATGTGAAAGAGCGATGCAGCGGCTACAGCCTTTTTCTGCGCAAGCCATTCAAGACCGACAAGCTGCTCGAATCGATTCAACAGCTACTCGCCGCCGCGCCCGCCAAGTCGAAGCCGGAGCAGAAATAATTTCTTTATCGCCCCTTCCAAAACAGGCGCGATGGGACCTGCGAGGTTTACGGCTCCTGCGGCAGGTGGTCGCCGATTTCGTACCACGGCACCTTCGAATTTACATAAGCGTGACGCAGCGTTTCGCGCGGATGGCCGGGGTCGGCGCCGTGGTCGATGGTTCCGGTCGCCACCGCAATTTTGTCCGGCGCCGGATCGACATCGATGGTCAACTGGCATCCGCAGGTCTTGCAGAAATGGCGATGGAGCTGCGCGGAACTGTTGTAGGTGCCCAGATTGTTCTCGCCCTGGTCGTATTTGAAACCGCTGCGCGGGAAGATCGACAGGGTCACGAAGATCGCGCCATGCAATTTGCGGCATATCCCGCAATGGCAATGATGGGTCTCGATGGCGGGCTGTGTGATCGTATAGCGTACCGCGCCGCAAAGGCATCCGCCGGTGATTTTGAAATCCGCCATCGTTCGGTCCTCCCTGAGTTTGGACTCGCCCGATGCTATCACGATTTTTTTGGCGGACGGCAACCGGCGCGGCCGCGAAATTGTTCGCACGCAAAAGAGCGATTGTCGTAGTGGATTTGACGGAGCAATCGCGAAATAGTACGGCGGCAGAATCGATTCTCAACCAACATGAACGGAGGCGCTATGAAAATCGAACAGAAATTGGCTGAGATGGGGCTTAAGCTGCCGGGCAAACGCAAGCCGGTCGGCACTTATCTGGGGGCGGTCCGCAGCGGCAACCTGGTGTTTATTTCGGGGCATGGTCCGGGTGTGGAAAAAGGCGACGGTGAGTTTGAGCTGATTCGCGGCAAGGTGGGCCGCGATTTGACCGCCGACCAGGGCTACGAGGCCGCGAAATTGGTCGCGCTGCATCTGCTGCGCGCGCTCAAGGATTGCATCGGCGATCTAGATAAGGTGGTGCGGGTGGTCAAGCTGCTAGGCTTCGTCAACACCGCCGACGGTTTTAAGGATCAACCGCGCGTGATCAACGGCGCCTCGGATCTGTTCGTGGCGCTATGGGGCGAAGAAGGCCGTCATGCGCGATCGGCAGTCGGGATGTACGAATTGCCGATGGGTATCGCGGTCGAGGTCGAAGCGGTGGTCGAGGTGCGCGACTGATCCCGAATTATCCGGTGGCGGCAATTATCTGGCCGGGTCGTTGCGCTTGAGCAGGATCATCACGCCCGCGCCGTCGAGTTCGGTCGGCTGGCTGGCGAGTGCGATCGTATAATTCTGGCGCGCTTTGGGCGGGAAGTGAGTATAAATTTCGCGCCATACAAAAAGATACTGCGGCGGCGGCGTTTTGCCGCCCGCCACCTGAACCGGAAAGTCCCGCTCACTGTAAAAAGCCACGTCATAGTTCAGGCCGCCGAGGTAGGCGGCTGGATGGTCAGCGACTATTTGCCGCGCGGTTGAAGCGAAATCGCGCAGCGTGGTGGCCTGCGCAATCGCCGGCACGATCGCAAGATTACCCAGCATCACCAGGCAGGCCATTGCGCCCGCGGTCGCGAGCACGATCATGTCCTCGCGCAGGCGCCACCACACCAGCGCCATACCCATCAGCGCCGCGCCGGCTGACATCGCAATCACCCATGCGCCGTGACGTTCCGACTGGTCGATCAAAGCGGGGAGTAAACCAGGATTGGTCCATCCTGCACTGATCAAAAGATGATTGATCCGGCCGGAGGAGCGAGTGAGCATCGTATATCCAGTCAGCGCGCCGCCGGCTGCGCCGATAAAAACCACGCCGAAGCCGACCGCGACCGGCCTTAGCCAACGGATGATGTGCGGCTGCCGTGCGGCGGTGGCGACTGCGATTCCCGCGATCGCCGCCAGTGCCGGATAGATCGAGAGCAGGTAAACGCCGCGCTTGCTCCGGGCCAGGCTGTAAACCAGGATCACCACGATGCACCAGATGGCCAGATAACGCATTCTCGGATTGCGCAGCAGTCGATTCTCCCGCAACCCGAAGACGATTGCCGGAGTGATCAGAGTCCAGGGCAGAAAGCCGGCCATCAAAGCCAGTTCCAGATAATAGAATGGATGCGCATGGCCTTCGTGAAACGATCCGCTGTGAATCACCCGGTAGAGATTTTCCGCCAGTATCTGCTTATGCACGAACGCCGCGCCGCGCTCCGCCGCCGCCGCCAGATACCAGCCGCCATCGATCGCGATAACGATCAGCGCCCCGCGCACCATCCGGAAATTTTTCAAAACCGACCATTGCCGCTCCCACGCGATCCATACCAAAGCCGCGAGCGCGGGCAGCACCACGCCCACCGGTCCCTTGGCCAGCACGGCCAGCGCGAAGGCGGCGTAGAGCAGTATCCATCGGGTAGTCAGACCCTGCGCAATCGCGATGATCTCGAAGAACGCAAGCTCCATGAAGAAGGTCAGCGTCATATCGACCCGCGCACCGGTGCCCGCCTGTAAATATTGAAAGCAGGCCGCGAGGATCAGCCCGGCCAGCAGGGCGCTGAGTTCATCGAACAGGAGCCGCACATAAAAATAAGCGAGCAGGAGGCCGCCGATGGCGAAGATCGCCGATGGCAAGCGAACGGTCCATTCGTCGACGACGCCGGCCGCGACCGAGATCAGTGCGGCGCACCAATGCATCAGCGGCGGCTTCGAGGGAATCTCGACGCCCGCGCGCAGCGGCAAAATCCAGCCCTGCCCGTGGATCATCGCCAGCACCGTGACGGCCTCGCGCGGCTCGCCCCTGGTATAGAACGGATAGCCGCCGAGATTGACGATGAACAGCGCCAGTCCGAGTGCGATCAGGAGCGGGATCGCGAAACGCGGCGTTGCGAAGCGCGTCAAGCGGGGATCGCCGGGCGAATGGTCGATGGCTTCTGCGGCCGCAAGGGCTTCAGGAGAGCTTTGGACAGGGACCATGCTGTCATTCTAAGCGCAGGAAAGAGTCCCGGGATTCTTCCCTGCGCGGACTCCGTTCAGAATGACAACCTAACTTGTGCAGAGGTTCCTTGGCAGACATCTTTTGTTTATCGCGACGGAGGATCGGCTCATGGAAACGGAAAGCGGGATAAGCGCAACGGGATTCTTCGCTGCGGCAGACTATGTTCAGAATAACAACCAGTCAGCCTGTCATTCTGAGCGTGGCGAAGAATCCCGGAAGCTTGCCAAGAGGGCGGTGGAAAGTTCAGTACTCCTTGTTGACGCGGACGCGGCCGTTCTCGTCATAGATGTAAACTTCGGCGGCGTCCTCGTCGCGAGTTTTCTTATGCGATCCGTCGCAGAATGGTTTGTTGCGCGACAGACCGCATCCGCAAATGTAAATTGGCAGCTCGGCGGCTGAAATCTCGTAAGGAATACTTTTTTCGTGCTTGACCAATCGAGCCATGAGCAATCCTCCGTAATCTTCCAGGTAAACGGCTAATTCAGTAAGCAGCAACTAAAGACCATGGCAATGGTTTAGTCAATCGAATAGGCGCGCCGGTTTGTGTCTGTAGCGGACCGCTTAGCTCATCGAAGGATGGATCGCCTCGGCCAGCTCGCCGGCCGGACGCTTGCGCGAGGCGTCCACGCCCAACACCAGCGTAAGCACGCCGACGACCGCGATCCCGATTCCGATCAGTTCGCGCGCCCTGGCATGCTCGCCCAGCAGCACGATCGCGAGCGTGGTCGAGAGCAACGGCACTCCGGGCACCACCAGCGCCGTGGTCCACGACAATGACAGCCGGCTGATAGCGGCATACCAGGTGATCGAACCGAGGAAGAAACATACCGCCCCGGTCACCGCGATCGGAATAAGCGTGTGAGCATCCGCCAGCGTGGGCAGGCTATGCGGCGAGCTTAGCAGCAGTATCGGAACGAAGACCACCGCGGCATAGATAAAGCGGCCCCCGGTGATACAGGCGGGCGACAGCGGCGGCATAACCGGTAGCGACAGCACATGGGCCGTTTGCCAGAACAGCGGGGTCATCAGGACCATCGCGGCTGCATATAGCGGCGGAAAGCTGCCGCCGGCGAACACCGAACCGATCCCCGCCAAAACGACAGTGGTGGCCAACAGTTGCCGGAGCGAAGGCCGTTCGCCCATGATCAGGATCGAAAGCAGCAGCGAATAAACCGGCTCCGATTGCATCAGCAACACCCCGGTTATCGCATCGATCCGGCGCAGGCCCCAGACCAGCGTCAGGGTGGTCATCACGGTCCCGGCCATCGCGAGTCCGCACAGACGCAGCGCATAGCGGGAATCGAAGACGAGTCGTAGTTCCCCCAGATGGTAGAGCAGGATGGCCGCGCAGATCGCGGCGAAGATAACCGCGCCGGTGCAATACAGCATCGGATCGATACGTACCGCGCCGTAACGTATCACCACCGCCTGCAGGGCAGACGTCACCGTGGCGGCCAGTGCCAGCGCCACGCCGGAAGCGAACCGGCTCGGAGCAGCGGATGCGGTACTCACTGACGATAGAAGAAAAACGCGATCACAATCAGTGCGGCGATAATGCGATACCAGGCGAACGGGACGTAGCTGCGCGTGCGCACGAAATGGATCAGCCCAAAGATCGCCAGTATCCCGAAGATCGCCGCCGCCGCGAACCCCAGCCCGACGTTGGCGGTGAGGCCGGCATGCAGCAGCTTGCGTCCTTCGACGATTCCGGCGCCCGCGATAATCGGCGTCGCCATCAGGAATGAGAAGTTGGCCGCGTCTTCACGTTGTAGCTGCACGATGCGGCCCATCGTGATGGTCGATCCGGAGCGTGAAACGCCGGGAATGATCGCGAACGCCTGCGTAAGTCCGATCAGGATCGCGTCGAGAAACGTCATCTCGCTGAGCTTGCGGCGGGCCGGCATTTTTCGATCGAACACCCACAGCGCGATACCCATCAGCGCCAGTGCGATCGCGATCAGCAGGGGCGATCGGAAAATGGTCTCAGCCTGCTTTTCGAATAGCAATCCGATAATCGCGCCGGGAATGGTCGCCGTCACCACCAGCGCCAGCAGGCGGCGCTGTTCGACCTCGCCATTAAAAAGCGAGGCCGCCATCCCGACCCAGGTCTTCCAATAATAGATCACCAGCGCGAGCAAGGTTCCAAGATGCAGGGCAACGTCGAATGCAAGCCCCGGATCGTCCCATCGCAGCAGCCAGGGCACCAGCACCAGATGAGCCGAACTCGACACTGGCAGGAACTCGGTCAGCCCTTGGAGGGCCCCCAGAACTATTGACTCGAATTGAGAAAGCATAGATATTTCAAGGCCTTAGGATGAGATGTTAAGTTTCAGGAGGGGTCGCGGCAAAGTAGCTGCGGTCCCGGCAGGGTTGAGCGGAGGATGAAACGCGCTTGACGGGGCCGCGCGCGTTCCTACAATAGGTTCGGTGGATGGGGGTGAGGTCAGCGAACCTGGAGGCGCTGATTTTATGGCTCGGAGCATTAAAGGCAAAGTGGTTCCGTTACGGGAGGACCATGTAGTTGGCGTCCGCCATGCTCGTGAAGTTTCCGCGGCGCTGATCTCTGGCGCGCCGCATCCCTTTCCATTGGTCTCCACCATGCCGCGGCTGCCTGCGATGATCCCCGATGAAATTCTCGATTACTACGGATGGGTTTTCTGCCAAGGTGGATTTTCCAACCTCCAGATGACTTTCGAGCAGTTCCTTGCCGTAGTGGCGGCGGTAAGTCCTTCGGGCCTGTGCCCCGAATACGATGGCATGGAGAGCCTGCTTCGGGACTGATTCGATGCCGATCGGCAGTGATTTTCGTCACGGCCGATTTATTGGCCCGCCGCCGCGCCCGTGTTCCCCTGCTTAAGCAGATTATTGCGCACCCATATCGATTGGAACGGCGCCACCTCGGCCGGTGAACGCACTCCGTTATCCTGCGCGATTATCCGCCAATTATCCGCGCTGCCGGTGACCCGTTGCGCCAGACCCTGCAAATTTTCGTGCGGCAGCAACGCGAAGTTAACCCCGCCCGCGGCCGGCGTCTGAGCGGCGGGCGGATAGGCCCGGGCGAGTTGATCGATTTGATTGAAAAGGTCCAATTTTTTGCTTGCGGTATAGGCCTGTAACTGGGCTTCGGTCAAATTTTCCCCGCGCACATCCACGATTACTTTGCAGCGGCTGCTGCCCAGCGATACCACTTGAATTTCATAGCGGTAGCGCGGCAGGTTGCCCATCAGACTGGAAAATAGCCCGACGTTCTCATTGATATTGTTCCACAGCGTCACCAGGCCCTCAGTCGGGGTAGCCTCGAACAGCACGCCGTCGCCGCGCAGAGCATCCTGAGTCAGCAGGTAGGCCTGATGCGCCGGGTAATCCACCGTATGTTCCTCGCCGAGCGTCACTTCGTCCGCATAAGCAGCAGTCGCGATCGTGGCGCACAGACTGATTGCGATCGCGATCCAAATGGCGGAAATCAGCTTCGATCCAAACGCATTTGCGAAAATCATCGCAAGGAACAGGAAACCACGAGGCTTGGGGACGCGCAAGCCATGAAGCCGGGAGAGCTCGTGAAATTGGTGCGTAATTACCGTAATCTTAGCTGCGGCCGCTTTCCGCACCGATGGGATTGCGCGCCGCTCAACCAAAAGCTAGTTAGGCTGCGTGATGTCTCAGAATCAGAACTCCGTTCCCCGCCACGCCGTCGCCATAATCGGCGCGGCCACCGCCGGTTCCGAAATCGCCAAGATTCTTGCCGCGCGCGGTTCGCTGGTCGTCGTTATCGAGCAGAATTCGCGTCCTTACGGCAAAATTGAAGATGGACTGCCGCGCTGGCACGTCAAGCAGCGCAAGGACGAATATGAAGAGATCAACCGCCGGCTTGATCGTCCCAATATCGAATATCTGCCGCTGACCCGCTTCGGTCAGGACCTCGCGCTCGAGGAGTTACGCGAGCGATGGGGTCTTAACGCGGTGGTGCTGTGCAATGGCGCCTGGCGCGATCGTCCTTTTCCGGTCGAGAACGCCGATCAGTATGTGAATCGGGGGCTGATTTATCAAAATCCGCTGATCTACTGGTTCAATCATTATCTTGAAGCCGACTATAAGGGGCCGCGCTTCGAAATCGTGCCCGGAATGGCGGTTTTCGGCGGCGGGCTGGCCTCGATCGACGTGGTCAAGGTGCTCCAGATCGAATCCACGCTGAAGGCGCTGGCGGCGCAGGGAATACAGGAAAACATGTTGCGGATCGAGCGCGAGGGTATCGAGCCGGTGCTGCAAAGCCATAATTTGAAATGGGCCGATCTCGGGATCGCGCCCTGCACGCTCTACTATCGCCGTCGCGTGCTCGATATGCCGCTGTCCGACATCCCACCCGACGCCAATTCGAAGCGTGCCGAGGTGATGCGTCAGGCGCGCGCGAAAATCCTCGACAAGGCGCAACGCAAATACCTCTTCGAGTTCCAGGAACGGAGCGTGCCAAGCGGACTGATCGTCGAAGGTGGCCGGTTGGTGGGACTCAAAATCAGCCGCACCGAAATCGTTGATGGGCGCGCCAACGTGATCCCCGGCAGCGAGCAGGAAGTCCGCACGCCTCATGTGATTAGCTCCATCGGCAGCATCCCGGAGCCGCTGCCTGGAATTCCGCAGCGCGGCGAAATTTATCAATACGTCAAGCAGGAGGTGGGGCTGCTGATGGACGGTTCCACGGCGGTCTTCGCGGCCGGAAACGTGTTGACTGGCAAGGGTAATATCAAGGATTCGCTCGAAAGCGGGACCGGTATCGGAACCCATATCGCGGAGGCCTATCTCGGCCTAAGCCCCGGCGAAGTTGCGCTGGCGGAGACGGCGCGAGAGACCGCCGCCCGCGAGGGCGAGCAGATCGCGCAGGCGGTTCAAGCGTCCCCCCGGTTGACGTCCAATGCGATGGCTGAGATTCTCAAGTGCGTCAGAGAGCGTCAGTCTGCGGTGGGATACCACGGCAACTATCGCGAATGGATCCAGCGGATGACCCCGCCGGACTTGCAGTGACGCCCCGGCGGTAGCAGCCCGCGATAGCAGTCGCGGCTTTGCGCAAAGTATTTTTGACTCGCTAAATCCGGGGTGGAATCATTTTATGAGAATCCCTTCCACCAGAGGTTTTTGCCGATGCTGCCGAGTACCGCAGAACGGGTTCCCTCTCATACGGCCGCGCAGGTTAATTTAAGAATTCGCGAGCAAACTATCGCGAGTATAAGCCGTTGCGCCGCATCCGGCGCGGGAGCCATCGATCAACATCTCGCCACGCTCGATCGCGAATGGGATATCGAGCGTACGCTCGAGGCCAACGCCGCCGGCGTTGCACTGTTGGGTCTTGGTCTTGGCGTATTCGTGAATCGGAGACTTTTAGTTCTGCCTGCTTTGGTTGCCGGGTTCCTGCTGCAACACGCTTTGCAGGGGTGGTGTCCGCCGGTGCCGATATTCCGGCGCCTGGGCGTGCGGACCGCGAACGAAATAGACGCGGAACGCTATGCCTTAAAAGCCCTGCGCGGAGATTTTCAAGCGTTGGAAACAGGCGCTGCGGCGACCGTCAATCCGGAAAAAGCCTTGGCCGCCGCTACTCGCTAATTTCCCACAGCGCGACGGTGGAATGGCTCGGGCCAGTTTTTTCGTCCACCGAACGTTGAACAATATGGCTGGCTAATCTTCGCTACCCGCCGGATGCGAATCATGGCGCGTAACCAGGTTTAAACTTTTCGCCTCCGGAAAGCCGTTGTACGGGCCTACCGCCGCTTTTCTTCTATCCGCGCACCTCCGATGGGTTAGTTTCGTTCACGCTCCGTCGTGATGACGTAGTGGCTAAATCTCGAAGAACCAGCCCAATCATCAATATTTCGTTCTTAATTAACTAAACAATTACTGAGTATTGCTTAGTTAAGTTATGATCGGTTCGTTTTACTATAGTAAAGATTAATATAAGTATGAATTAATTGTTATTAGATATAAAAGATAGAAATTGACAGTATTTGGCGTGAATGATACTTCTCTGCGAATAAGACATTCTGGGAGGGGAACAGTGCAACAATCAGGCAGAATGCTGCAGATGGTTACTCTTGCGGCCTTGCTGGTCTCTGCGGGCGGATGTGGAGGCGGTGGCGGTGGCGGCTCGGTTCCGCCGCCCATTGTCAGTCAAGCGGTGTACGTCACCAACGACAACAATTCGGTAACTCAATACATGCTGGGGCAGCGGGGCAATGTTACCCCCAAGATGACCCTGGCGGGCAATCTCACTCAGCTTGACAATCCCGCCGGCATCGCGGTGGATGCGCTACACAGTATCTACGTGGCCAATACCAATGCCGACAGCATCACTATTTATCCCGCAGGCGCCAAGGGTAACGTCGCGCCCAGCGCAACTATCGCGGGCAGCAATACCCTGCTGAGTGGGCCTGACGGTCTGGTGTTGGACAACGCGGGCAACATCTACGTCGCCGATTCCGGCAATGACAGCATCACGATTTACCCAGCCGACTCCAACGGCAACGTGGCTCCCTCGGCGGTTATCTCCGGGCCGAGCACGGGTCTGAACGAGCCGATCGGGATCGCGCTTGATTCGGCCGGCAATATCTATGTGGCGAATTTTGCGGCCGACAGCGTGACGGAATATGCCGCCGGCGGTAATGGCGATGTGGCGCCGACCGCGACTATCGCCGGGGCGGATACTCAGCTTGTTTATCCGGAAGGCATCGCGGTCGACAGTCTGGGCGACATCTTTGTCACTAACCAGAATGATTTTGTGAACTTCGTGGTCGCCGAGTTTCCGCCCGGCTCAACCGGCGATGCGATTCCAAGCAAGACCATCACGGGAACCAAAACCGGGCTTAATTTTCCGATCGGCATAATTCTCGATCGCCATAACCGATTGGCGGTAGCCAATGCCGATCAGGACACCGCCGCGAACAGCTCACTTACGCTTTACAGCAAGCTGGCCACCGGCAATGCGGCGCCATCCGCCACGATAAAGGGCGCGAACACTGGACTGTTGGGGCCATTGTTTCTGGCCGTGCCTGCGACGCCAGTGCCGACTGCAACGCCAACACCGACATCGACACCAACACCAGTGCCTTAGTCTAACGGGCGCGGTCTTCGGTCGCAGATTCTGGTGCTTTTGAGTTTGATCCGTAACTCAGCGATCTGACGGCGAAGTTACATTCGATGACGAGGGGGTGATGCTTCTATGTGATCGTCGGTTGAGGCTATCTCCAGTGCTGTAACGGCTGGCAACAACTAACCGGAACTAATTCAGGCAGGAAAGAAGAGGCAGGGGGTTTATGAAAAGTTTCAAAGGCAAGCTGGTTGCGTCCTTACTCACGATCACGGCCGCCAGCGTACTATCATTCGGACGTCCGGCTTTCGCGGCGTTCAGTAATTCTAGTTTGGTCGGGCCATACACCTATCAGGCCAATGGGTTTTTCACCGATAACGACGGCGAAACGGGACACCTGACACTGAGCGGCGTATTGGTCTTCACCGGCGCCGGAAATTTCACGGTTTCGCCCAGTGGCCTGACGCTGACCGGCCTGACCACGGGGCTCACTGGTAGCAACAATTTCACCGGGCAGGGTGGTGATGTTTTTACCTGCACCCCGACTGTTACCAGCGGTACCTACATCATGGATCCCGACGGGGTGTTCACGCTGACCTTCAACTTCACTGCGGCGAACACCTGTCTTGGAAATGGCGACTTAACCACCAACACCCAGATTGTGGCGAAAGGCAACTTCGTACCGGGAAACGTTGGCGCAACCAGCAATGTGGTCTCGACCACTTTCACCGTGCCAAATCTTATCGCGGTACCTGAAACCGGTATCTCCTTCCCCGAGCAGGGGGTTGTTCCGGATTCTGCAACCGCGACTGAGATCATCACTGGCCTCGGACTGAACGGAACCTTGACCCGCCAGTAGAACCTACCGAACGGGTCTCACGGCAGTTATCTTCCGGATGTTCTGACCGGCCGGAGGAGATATAGTTGGTTAGATGCGGCGCCTGTTTGGCGCCGCATTTTTTTGGTTTTCGCTAAGCATTGGCCGCATGACGGACCTCGCGGCATCTGGTAAGCGTTCATACAGTTCATACATAGGAGCCTGCACATGCAAGGTCATCGGCTTTCACGGTGGGGGGTCATTTCGATAGATGGGATTGCGGTAATCCTCGCAGCGTTGGCGATGGCGCTTGGCGGATGCTCATTGATGGGACTGGGCGCGCCGACCCCGCAGCAACGCGCGCAGGACCTGGAGCCGATGCTCTCGGCGGCCGGTTTTCACATGATCCTCACTGACACCCCCGCCAAAATGGCCCATCTGCAGACGTTGCCGCCGCTTAAGCTGAACGACTACCCCGGCAGCGATGGCAAACCGCGTTATTGGTTCGCGGATCCGCAGTTTTGCAAATGTTTGTACGTGGGCGATGAGGCCGCCTACCAGAAATACGAAAACCTGCGGGTTCAGGCCCGAATGGTGCAGAATGAAAAAGAGGCGGCCGAGGAAAATTACGAAGCACAGCAGCAGATGCAGATGAACATGATGAGTCCGTTCGGCTTCGGCTTCGGTCCGGGAATAGGGTTTGGTTTCTGACCGCGAGGCCTTGCCGCCAGAAAAAAATTGCGTGAACCTCGAGCCCAATGGAGTCGCGATTCCTGATTAGCGCAGTTAGGCTTGAGGGGCTGAACTATGCAAAGATCGACGGATGCGCTGGATCGGACCAAAAGCGTTACTAGCTGAGCGCCGGGTGCGCAGCGATTGTATTTCGCGAAGGCTGGTCAATACAGGAGGCGAGCGATGATTCATTATTCCAAGGGCAAAGTGGCGAGGCAGGCCCATGTGGGCATTCCCGAAGGGGTGTTCGAGGAAGAGCACGGACGCCAGGGCTTCGCAGGCCGCGTCAGTCAGTTCTATCACCTGAATCCGCCCAACGAATGGACGCGCATCGAGGGTCCGCTGCGTCCGCGCGGCATCAACACCTACGAACTGGAGACGCCCGACCGGCGCGATCCCAAGGGCGGACCCTTATCGCTGTTCTACAACGAGGACGTGAAGATTTCGCTTTCGCGCCGATCGGCCGCGATGCCGTTCTGTTTCCGTAACGCCGATGGCGACGAGCTGCATTTCATCCATCAGGGCACCGGCCTGATCAGAACCGAATATGGTCCGGTACGCTATGAGCCAGGCGACTACATCGTGATTCCCAAGGGCACCAATTATCAGGTGCTGCCCGACGGGTCGGACAACTTCAGCCTGATCCTTCAAGCCCGCGGCGAAATCGAATTTCCCGATCGCGGCAATGTCGGTCATTATGCCCCCTTCGATTATGGGGTGGTCGAAACGCCTGAGCCGGAAGCGGTCGCGAACGATGGCCGCGAATGGGAACTGCGGATCAAGCGCAGCGATCAGATCACCTCGTTGTTTTATAACTTTTGTCCGCTCGACGTGGTCGGATGGAAAGGCAACCTCACCGTCACGAAATTGAACGTCCGCGACATCCGTCCGCTGATGAGCGAGGGCGTGCATCTGCCGCCCAGTGCGCATTGCACTTTCCAAGCCCCGGGTGTGGCGATTTGCACCTTCAATCCGCGCCCGCTCGAAGGCGATCCGCGCGCCGAACGTATCCCCTGGTACCATCGCAACATCGATGTGGATGAAGTTTTCTTCGTGCACGGTGGATCGTTCTCTTTCAGCGGCCGTCCGACCGGCCGCGGCGCCGGGGTGCTGACGCTGAACCCGCAGGGATTGCATCACGGTCCCAAACGAGCGGACCTCGAGGCGGCGCGCAAGGAATGGCGCAAGGATGCGAGGCTCGAGGGCTGCGCCGTCAATATCGATTGCAACAAGCCGCTGGAGGTTTCACCGGAAGCCGACGCGCCGGGCGCCAAGTTCGCCTTCTAAGGAAGCGCTGCACCCGGCCCCTCCTGTCATCCTGAGCGCAGCGAAGAATCCCGCGATTCTTCGCTGCGCGGACTACGTTCGGACGGACAACCCGACTGATTCAGGGGCTGCCTGATCGCGATCTCCCGAGCGCGAGGCTGACGGCATCACTGGCATAACTCACTCGAACAATTCCCAACTCCCGCGCTCCTTTCCTCCGCAGGTAAGGAGCCGGGAGTTAGGCCGGCTCGATGACTCAGGCTGTGGAGCGGTACATTACGGTATTACAACGGCATTACACGGTATTACACCGCACCGTGTGAGATGGTCGATGAGTTGCAAAAGCCATTTGTCAGTTGGAAGCTCCGTATGATTCGTGTTGGGCGGCTGCCTCCAGTTTGTGATGCTTGGGAGGACTTCATTCAAAACGAAATCGTGGAGCAGGCGAATTTGGATTGCTGGCAGCCCTGGTGGCTGCGCTGGCAGGGCCTGATTTAGAGCGTTTTGGACGGGGGCGCTGGCTTGGCAGGTGATCACCCACCTCTCGTAGTTGGCATTTTGGGCGACATTCCCGCCGAAGATAGGATCAAAGTAATTTCGCACAGCTTGCCGCACGCCTGGCGAAAATTTTTCCGTATACCTCTGCGCAGTTGCCGCAGGATTCCCGTTCAGCCAAGTTGCGGTTTCGCAATGGCGAATCAACAGCAGCCCTCCCTCGAGCTTCGCGCCCACCGCGTCGGGCTTCCACGCGCCTCCTTGTGCGGCGGGGTTGCGGACGCTTGTGGTAACTACGAACCCCGTGAGGTCAAGCCACTCTACAACTAACTCCTCCAACCAGTTCGCCGGAAACGGCATTTACGTTCATGACCTCGAAACAACTTTAGCACTGGCCGCCGCGTTACGGGCAAGAGAACCCATAGGTGCGCGCTTAGCTCTGTTGCGCGATCTTTATCTGTGCGCATGTTCGCTATACATTACGCGTGGATTTGGAACTCGGAGGCCGCCGTTGTATCAGGCCGCCTTGGCCAATGGCGCCCACTCCGGGGTCTCGGCCAGGAAGTCCAGTTGCGGAGCGACCAGGAGGTCGGCCAAAGTGAGCGTTTCCGCGGCCAGGTAAGTCTTATTTCCGAGTAGACGCGCGAGCTCATTGAACACGGCGTGCGCCTTCGGCATCGCGCCCGCGATAGCCGTCTCGTCGGGCGCCAGGCCCATCAGACGCGGCGCGATGATCCGATGGAAGCCGATGACGTTGCCGACTCCCTGAAAGAGATACCAGTCGCAGATGTTCATCGTCTGATCCATCCGTCCGGCCGCCCTCGGATCGGCCGGCGTCAGGGCCGGGCTGGGCAGTACGCGGTCGAGATAGCGCAGGATGGCCTGGCTCTCATAGAGCATGAAACCATCGTGTTCGATCACCGGCACGCGCCCGAACGGATGGCGGGAGATGTGCGGCTCGCTGCGATTGGTCCCGGGCGCGACGGGCGCGAGGCGGTAACGCGCGCCCTTTTCCTCCAGAGTTGCGAGCACCGCTCGGCCATACGGACTGCCGGGAACGCTGTAGACGATAAATTCGGACATGAGTGGCTCCTCCTTCAAGCGTGAGCGTTTGCATAGCGGACGAATTCGGCGAGATGAGCGGGCCAGCCGCCGTTGAGCTTGGCGACATGCTGAGCGGCGTCGGCGCCGAAGCGATCCAGTTGACGATGCTCCAGCGTCACTATCGTGCCGCCGCCCTCGGCCGGGGCGAAAGTCAACTCCACCTCGGTGATAAAATCATGATCGTAGGTCCATTGGCTGTTGATCTGCCAGCCGAGCAGCAGGCGCGAGTGTCAGGGGACAGTTAAACGGAGATCTGTGAGTTGATCCGGGTTTTATCGAGTTTTCTCAATTCCGACGGCAACTTAGACCACGCATACTGCTTTAAGCGGCGGGACACTTAAACGGAGGGGGGCAGCGCAGTACAGCGCAGTATAGATAACTAAAGCGAAAGACGTGTCCCAAGTTATAAACAGGGTTAAATTGGCCATTAAAGGGAGATGGAAAAGTAAGAACAACTTATCTTGATGGCGGTTTCAGCCGACCCACCGCATCCGCGATGTCTGGGTCAGCAGCCGCGAGCTTGTCATCAAGACTCGATGCGAGTGCCTGCGACGCCGTTCCAGGCCGATACGCGAAACTCGGATTGACGCGGGGAGATTGACTGGCTTCATGCGAAACATCCGCTACTTGGTGATGCCCGCGCGATCGACCTGATCCTCGCGCCGCGCACGGGCCGACGTGCTGGCCGTTATCGACCGCCTCGAAGCTGCCACGTACCTCTAATCCATGTATAAGCGGAGCTAATGGAAATCCCCGTTACGTGTGTGTGGTGTACCCGTTTAAGTGTCACTTGGTGTACCCGTTTAAGTGTCCCGCCACACCGGGTTTTATCGAGTTTTCTCAATTCCGACGGCAACTTAGGCCACCCATACTGCTTTAAGCGGCGGGACACTTAAACGGAAGGGGGCAGCGCAGTACAGCGCAGTATAGATAACTAAAGCGAAAGAGGTGTCCGAAGTTATAAACAGGATTTAATTGGCCATTAAGGAGATGGAAAAGTAAGAACACCTTATCTTGATGGCGGTTTCAGCCGACCCACCGCATCCGCGATGTCTGGGTCAGCAGCCGCGAGCTTGTCATCAAGACTCGATGCGAGTGCCTGCGACGCCGTTCCAGGCCGATACGCGAAACTCGGATTGACGCCTTCCGGGACTCGCGACGTTTCCCCGGTCCGCGGGTTGGTGTAGTCAGCCGAGATCGTCACCGGTTCCGAGATAGCCAAACCGCGCCGACTCACATCATCGTCCGAGAGCGAATCCATGTAGCACTTGCAGTTGTAGTCCGTACCTCGAATCCATGTATAAGCGGAGCTAATGAAATCCCCGTTACGTGTGCGTGGTGTACACGTTTAAGTGTCACTCGGTGTACACGTTTAAGTGTCCCGCCACAGCGAGGGCGGTTCCCAGGCCAGCACTTTGCCCCAGCGGGTCTCATGGCCCTGCGCGTCGCGCTCGAACCATTGGCCACCGGCCTGCGGCTCCAGCACGATGGCGACGTGGGGATTCTTGCCGATAGTGGCCCTTGGGCCACCAATGCTCCATGCGGGTCACAAATAAATCGAAGGCCCGCGCGGGCGGCGTTTTCACCTGCACTGTATGCACGAGCGGTGCGATGCTCATTTCGGCTTCTCCTGATTAGTCTGCGTGTCGGCAAAGTTCCTGAAAGCGTCAAGCGCCGCGGCCCAATGGGCCTCCAGCCAGTCGCGCATAGCGGCGATGCCGCGCGGATCCAGATGATAGATGCGGCGCGTTCCCGCGCGAGTTTCACGCACCAGCCGGGCCTGTTTCAGCACCCGTAGATGCTGCGAGACCGCGGGACGGCTGACCGGCAGCCCGCGCGCCAGTTCGCCGACTGCCGAAGGCCGCGCCGCCACGCGCTCGAAGATCGCCCGGCGCGTCGGGTCGCCGAGGGCGGCCAGGCTGTCGAGCGCGGCATAAGCGTTAGCCATGACTTACCGTAAGTTGAAACTTACGACCAGTCAAGTGGCGGTGTCCACTCTCCGGGTGAGGCCGATCCGCTGGAGTTTCTACGATTGGCGGTTTTGTAAAGTGGCGGAGAGGGGGGGATTCGAACCCCCGGAGCCACGAGGGCTCACGTGATTTCGAGTCACGCCGGTTAAACCTGACTCCCGAACCTCTCCGCGATCAGAAAAGCTTTTTATTCGATTGCAGTCAAGCAATCGCCTTCCGTATGCTGCGATTTGTCGATTTCCGAAGGGAGCAAAAGCTTACGATGAGCCCGTCTGACAACAAAACCGCCGTCCTCAGATTTCTCGAAAATTTAAACCATCCGGATCCCGCGGTGTTCGAGGAATTGATCGCCGAGGACTTCAGCTTCGGGATCGTCTCCGCGATGACGGATTTTCCGCCCATTCGCGGCCGGCGGAATTTCGCCACCAGCGAATCGGCGATACTGCGGCAACTGTTTCCATCCGGACTGAATTTGAAGATTGAAACCGTGATTTGCGAAGGTGTGCAGGTGGTGGCGCTGGGCGAGGCCGACACCATCGCCAACAATGGCCGCCGCTATCATCAGCGCTACAGTTTCTATTTCCGTTTCGAGGGCGATCGGATCGCCGAAGGCCGCGAATACAACGATACCGACTTGATCCGCCGGGTCTTTCTAACCTGAATCTGGCTCACCTGATTCTGGCCGATGGCGGCCGCGCCTCAGACCGAATCCACAGCCCCCGACTCCGAGGCGGGCCGGGTGAGCAGATAGAGGGCGACCGCGATTGCGAGGATCGCGCCGGCGTTGGCCGCCAGATCGAGCATCGCACGCTGGAATCGCTCGGCAGTGAGGTTTTCACCCGCCACGCTCATCTGCGCGCCGATCGCCAGGATGCGCCGGGTCGCCGAGATCGCCGCGATAAACAGAAATGGCTGCAACGACGTGCCGCGCTCCTGCAGATAGGAGAGCACGGTCCGCAGCACTTCCATAATGATCATCACCAGCAGCAGATCGTTGACTAGCGTCACCACCGCCAGCGCGAAGCCGGTGGCGTGCAGATTGGCGGCGAAGACGATCACGCTGTAGCCGAGCATCCCGAGCGCCGCGACCAGAAAAACCGCGCCGACCATCACGTAGACGATCGCGTCGGCGTCTTCGAGCATCGGCACGAAGGTGCGATGCACCCGGCGGGCGAGGGTGGTGGGTGCGAGCGTGGCGTGAGAACGATCGGCGGCCGGTTCCATGGCGGCCATCATACCCACATCCGCGCGGAATTACAGAAAGGAGCTTTGGGCGTAGCGATTCGATTTCGCCCGCAGATCGGCGCAGCGGGGCGGGATGATCGTGGATGCGGGCTTAGCGGCTAGATCGCGTGCGCGGCGGAATCCGCCACTACCGTCACCGGCTCAGCCGCAGGCAGCATCGCCGTGGCGGCGCTCAGCTCAGCGCGACTGGTGCCCAGCGTTCGCAACATCGGCAGCAATCCATGCTGCACGAACGATCGGGTGCTGATGCCGGCGCCTGAAATTCGCAACCGCTCCTGATAATTGGGGATGAGGCCGTCGCCCGGCATTTTGAAGTGTGCGATCACCCGCGCGAGGTCGAGCAGGGTGCCGGCGCGATCCTCGTCCAGTTCGATTTCGACCACCGTGCGATAAAATCCCGCGTGGGCCGCCTCGTCACGGCTGACGTATTTGAAAATCGCTTCAAGCACCAGGTCGCCTTCGAGCGCGGCGCGATCCTTTTGCGCTTTATAGGCGAGGTAGGTGGCCGCCTCCTGCAGCGCGCCGTAGCACGACATTTGCCGATAGGTGGTGAACGGCAGCTCCCATCGTTTCGCGGCGACGCTGTCCTCCAGCGCCGCGAGTTCGGCGCTCGATCGCAGCCCGGATCGGTTCAGGTATTCCCGGAAAACCAGGCCATGCTTCGATTCCTCGTAACTCCAGCAGGCCTGAAACCAAGCCAGCCCGAAAACCTCGCGCGTCAGTTCGACACCGCCCATGGTGTAGTCAGGCAGATAGAGTTCCTCGGCGCAGTAGGTCTCGACGCACACCCCCTTCATCGCGCTGAGTTTCGAGCGGTCGAGCTTTTCCCACGGGATATCATCGAACACGTTCCAGCGCCGCTTGCGTTCCGCGCTCTCGAAAAATTCCAGGTAAGCACGATTCATCTGTTCACGGACGGACGGGGATATTTGCATGTCGAACGAGGCCCTTATCGGTTACGCGGCTAAACTTTGCGCGGCTGGCGAAGGGAAAACTAATCTATGGAGAGATATTCTGCGCGCATGATGGAGTAAAAGAAAGGCGGCAGGAAAAATTGGCTAACTCTTATATACTTGAATCCGCTGAACTAACTCCGGCCGCACTGTCCTGACGGGATGCTCATGCGGTCTATTCGGGCGGGATGCTCATGCGGTCTATTCGGGCGATCCATCCGCGGCTTCCGCCGCAGCAGTGATCACGTAAGCGCGCGGCAACGTCCAGTGAAGCTCCGCACCAGTCAGGTTGTCATTCTGAACGGAGTCCGCGACGTGAAGAATCCCGGGATTCTTCGCGGTGCTCAGAATGACAGGGATGGGCTGGTAGAGAGGCGATTCATCGTGCAGTCGACGTTTTGTGGATCGCGTTCCGAGTGCGAGAACCGAGATCGCCAATCGTTGATCGGGATGCTAGGCTCTCGCTCAATTTAAAATGATTCGCGACCCACTCGAAGACTATCTACGCGAATGTCGTGACATACGTCGTTCCGGCTCGGGCGTCGCTGAAACCTCATATTATCCGCCGCTCGTCGCGCTCTTTAACGCGGTCGGTTCCACCCTCAAGCCTAAAGTACGTTGCATCCAGAACCCAAGCCACGGCGCTGGTATCCCTGATGTCGGTCTGTTCACCCCGGATCAATTCCAGAAAGCCTCAGCCGAGGAACCTTTGCCGGGCACCAAGCCGGCGCGTGGTGTGGTTGAGGCAAAGCCGACGAGCGAAGACGTCTTTCTGACGGCGGACGGCGTCCAGGTATCGAAATACTGGAAGGCGTACCGCCAGGTTCTCGTCACGAATTTCCGTGACTTCCTATTGGTGGGCACTGATACCGAGGGGAACCCGGTCAAGCTTGAACACTATCGTCTCGCGCCAGATGAAACCGCCTTTTGGACCGCGGCAGCCCATCGGCGATCGATCGCAGGCGAGCAAGGTGAGGCATTCGTTGAATTTTTGAAGCGGGTGATGCTTCATGCCGCATCTCTGGCAGCGCCCAAGGATGTGGCCTGGTTCATGGCGTCGTACGCGCGCGAAGCTCTGCGGCGGGTCGAGAAGAGGAGCGATGTTCCCGCGCTCTCAGCGATCCGGAGCGCACTGGAAGAGGCGCTCGGGATCGAGTTCGAAGACAAAAAGGGTGAGCATTTTTTTCGATCGACGTTAATCCAGACTCTTTTCTACGGCGTTTTTTCCGCGTGGGTGCTCTGGACGCGAGACCATCCCCCGACCAGCAAAGAACGTTTCGACTGGCGTACCGCGGGCTACTATCTGCGTGTTCCTGTCCTTGCGGAATTGTTCCATCAGGCCAGCAATCCGGCCTCGCTCGCCGGCCTTGAATTGCCCGAGGTTCTCGATTGGACGGGAACTGTTCTGAATCGGATTGACCGCGCCGCATTCTTCACCGCCTTTGAAGAGCATCACGCGGTCCAATACTTCTACGAACCTTTCCTCGAAGCCTATGACCCGGAACTCCGTAAGCAACTTGGCGTCTGGTACACGCCGCGCGAAGTCGTCCGTTATATGGTCGCGCGCGTTGACCACGTGCTGCGCGAGGAGCTTGGTCTTGCTGACGGCCTGGCGGCTCCAAACGTCTATGTTCTCGATCCGTGCTGCGGCACCGGCTCCTACCTGATCGAGGTCCTCAACCGGATAGCGGACACTCTTCGCGAGAAGGGCGGCGATGCGCTCACGGCGCAGGAGATAAAGCGCGCCGCGATGGAGCGCGTGTTCGGCTTCGAGATTTTACCGGCGCCGTTCGTAGTAACACACTTGCAAATTGGCCTTCTGCTCCAGTCGCTCGGCGCATCCTTTTCGGAGACCAGGAAAGAGCGGGCCGGCGTTTACCTGACCAATGCTCTTACCGGATGGGAGCCGCCCGACGGGTCAAAGCCGCAGATGCTGCTGGCGTTCCCTGAGCTTCTGCAGGAGCGCGATGCGGCGGAACGGGTAAAGCAGGCGAAGCCAATCCTCGTGATATTGGGAAATCCACCGTACAACGGATTTGCCGGGCTTGCGGTCGACGAAGAACGCGATTTGTCGCAAGCCTATCGAACCGCCAAACGCGCGACGCAGCCCCAGGGACAGGGTTTGAACGATCTGTATGTGCGCTTCTATCGCATGGCGGAACGGAGAATCGTCGAGAAGACCGGCAAAGGGATCATCTGCTTCATCTCGAACTATTCGTGGCTCGACGGGCTTTCGTTCACCGGCATGCGCGAACGCTATCTGGAGCGCTTCGATCAGATATCGATCGACTGCCTCAATGGCGACAAGTATAAAACCGGGAAGCTGACTCCCGAGGGCGAATCAGACCCGAGCATATTCTCAACCGAGTTCAACCGAGAAGGTATTCAGGTCGGCACTGCGATCGCGTTGCTCACGCGTCGCGAGAAATCGCATGGCGCTCAGACCGTGAATTTTCGCGATCTGTGGGGCAAGGCGAAACGCGCGCAACTTCTCGACGAAGCCGAGGAGAATCTCGCACCGGAATACAAGGACATGCTCCCTGCGTTGGAACTGGGACTGCCGTTTCAACCCGGCGCTGTCGAAAGCAACTATCTTTCGTGGCCGCTATTGCCGGAGCTGTTCCCGGTTTCTTTCCCAGGCGTGAAGACGAGCCGTGATGAGGTGGTCGTCGATATCGATAAAGAGCGACTCGTAAGCCGTATGGAGCAGTATTTCGATCCTGAGCTTGGAGATGCGGAAATCCGTGTGATCATGCCCAGCGCGATGACGAGTGCGGGCGGATTCGACGCGCGAAAGACACGTCGATTTCTGATTCAACGTGGCTTCAAGCCGGAAAATATCGTCAGATATTGTTACCGGCCGTTCGACAATCGTTGGCTCTATTGGGAGCAGGAGACCGCGCTACTCGATCGGAAGCGTGAAGAATATTTCTCGCAGGTGTTTGAGCAAAACATTTGGATCGAAGCCCGCCAGAAACAGCCGATGGAACGCTTCGATCGCGGATATGTTGTCAGAGTAATGGCGGACAACTTTGGCAATGGGCTCTCCAATTTTTTTCCGCTTTATCTTAAGGCGGGAGGTACGCCAGCGACGCTTTTCACGAAATCGAGCGTTCAGCCCACATCTACGCCAAATCTGAGTAAGCTTCTTGAGACATATCTGGAATCTCTCAAGGCAGACCCGCTTGATTTTTTCCTGCACTGCGCGGCAGTACTGCATGCGCCGTCCTACCGAAGGGAAAACGCTGGCGCGCTCAGAATCGACTGGCCGCGAATTCCGTTGCCCAATAGCAATGATGAGCTAAAGCACTCTGCCGAAGTTGGCCGCAAATTATCCGCTTTGCTGGACCCGGAAGCCTCTGTGAGCGGCATTAACGCGGGGAACAGTCGTTCCGAAGTCAAGGAGATCTGCTCAATCTCTCGCGAAGGCGGCGGGTCGCTAAATCCTGAAGCGGGAGACCTCGACGTAAACGCTGGATGGGGGCATCGAGGTAAGGGCGGCGCCGTGATGCCCGGCAAGGGAAAGTTCATCGAGCGTGACTACACCGCGAAGGAACGCGAAGCGATCGCGGCCGGTGTCACCGTGCTTGGCCTTTCGGAAAAACAAGCGCTCAAGTTGATCGGCGAGCGTACGCTGGATGTTTACTTAAACAATCTCGCGTACTGGAAAAACATTCCCCTCTGCGTTTGGGAGTACACGATCGGCGGCTACCAGGTGATTAAGAAATGGCTCAGCTATCGCGAGCGCGCGATTCTGGGGCGTGGCCTGACGGTGGACGAAGCTAGGGAAGCTCTGCACAGGTGGTTGTGCTGAAAGGTCGGTTGAAAGTGGTCATG
>JADEYI010000754.1_pt1 | contig 36158 bp, 54 predicted proteins | sample 8542331 | NCBI WGS metagenome assembly JADEYI01 (sample SAMN16510988, study PRJNA670497) | mine drainage metagenome | isolation source: biofilm near Copperflume 1 | place: Germany: Marsberg coppermine Kilianstollen | collected 2018-02 | reverse complement strand
CCGGCCGCGTCCGCGGCCGCGCGGGCGCAGGTTGCGGCTGCCCGGCGGGCGGCCGCGGCGCTTGCCGCTCGGGAAGAATGTCGCCTTCTCGGCGCCTTCGCCGGCCGCGTTCGGCGGCGCGACACCCTCTGCCGGATCCTGCTGCTCCCCCTCTGCGGCTGCTCCATCGCCGCTGTCGCCATCACCTTCTGATCCCGCCTCTCCCGCAGCGCCGGGCTGCTTCCGCCTGGTGTACTTGCGCTTCAAGCGGGGGCCCGCAATCTTGGTGCGTGCCTCCAGCGCGCTCTGCACACCGGACAATAGGTCTCAGCCATGCTTCGCATGCTTCCTGAGAGAGAATGCGTGATAAATACAGCCAGCGTGTCAGTGTCAACTCAAAGTACTTTACTCTTTGCTCACCTTGCGCACATACTGCGTCCTCCCTGGCAGCAGCGCCGCTTCCGCTGCCAAAGATCCCTTTGGAGGCCACTCCTTGTCTTCCTCGTCAGCCTCCTCGCCAGCACCATCACCGCCACGAGGCACCTCTACAGCAGGCGTGCTTGCATCCGCCTGTGGCAGCTCCTCTGCAGCTGCCGCGCCTCCCATTCCTTGTGCTGGCTCATCAGCAGCAGCCTCTGGCGCCGGTGCGGCTGGTTGCCCATCACCGGCTTCTGTGCTGCCATCCCCAAAGACGCCCGCCATGTCTGCATTTTCAGAAAGGGGCACTGCATCTGCCGCAGGCGCAGGTGCTGCATCCTGGCTCTCCTTCTCCAGCGGTGCATGCGAGCCCTCAAGCCCATTCACTGGCTCCGCTGCTGGCTGCTGCAGCGGCACTGCGGCAGGTTCTGCAGGAGGATCCACAGGGTGCTCTGTGCACCCATTTCCTGTGGGGTGCTCTGCAATGCTGGCCTGCTGGGGTGCTGCAGCTGCTGCTTCGCGAGGCAGTGGTCCCGCCTCCCCATCGGAAGAGCCCTCCCACAGCTGCTGGGTGCAGGCCTCGGCTGCAGAGCTGCTGGGAGATGTCTTGCTGACACAAGGGGGAGCCAGGGGCGTGGTTGGGGAAACCGCCTTTCTCTTCTTGCCCTGCTTCTTGCCCCCCTGTCCTGCCTCTGCCTGGAGATCATTGCGCAGTTCCTGGGTAGCAGGCAGATACAACGTTGACTATTCACCTTTGACCACATGCACATGATCAGATCTGTCCCTTGCCACTGCCCTTTCGACCTTCACAGGAGGACCGGAGCTCACCCTGATGGACTTGGACTCCTGCACAATGTAGTCAGAAACCTTGCGGGTTGCAGCAAGGGCGCTGGCACGCCGCTGTCTCCCACCATTGGCACAAGCAAGTCCTGCAGCAGTGCACAGAAAAGCATGAGGTCAGGCTTCCTGTAAATATCTTGGAAGGTGAAACCTTGAAGACAGATGCCCTAGACGGCCTCGGTGTAGCACTGCATGGCCTCGTGATCAAAGACATGCTTTCATGACCAGATTGTCGAACAAGGAGACCACACCTTCGCCGTCTTCTGGACCTGGGATATTATCTACAGCTTGGCCAGTTTCCTGCTCCTGTGCACCCTTTGACGCTTCCTGTTCGACTTTCTCGCCTTTAGGGGCTTCTGTTTCGATCATTGGCTTCACCAGGACTTCATGTGCCCCATTTTCCACAGGTGGCGTGCTCTCAGAAACTGCTACGGGCGAGGTCGTCAACCCCTGTTCAGTAATCAGGTTGTCTACCACGTCGACTCCAGACATCCCAGCTGGCTGAACAATGCTATTATTTTCCGGCTGCTCGTGAAGTTGACACTGCAAGCTGGCGGCCTCCATAACACTCTGAAGGCCCAACGTGACTTTCAGCCCCTGAATCAGCAACAGAGTACACGGGTTCAGCCTCGTCCAGCCTCTTCACCCTGCCATATCCTTACTGAGCTGTCGGGGTGGCGCTGATTGCCCAGCAGCCTCCTGCACCGCTGCCACCTTCAAACTTTTACTTGTCCACGTCAACGAGGAGGGACAACGATAGCTATTTTGCCAAATCTGCAGTGCTCTGCCTCTTCGGCATCTCTGCACGACAGCCACGACCAATGCAACCAGGACACTGTAACTTCCAGAAACCAAGCAACGGCACCCAAATGCAACCAAAAGGTATGGGAGGGTTCTGAGTACTTTTGCATACGTTTTTCGGCCTGCTTGCCAAAGGTACTGCTCCTGCCAGTGCAGTGTCTTTGCTGGGTATACATGATCCCAAGTTACAAAACGATGGGCGCAATGCTCTTTTAGCTTGCCAAGGGGCGGACACAGGCACACAATCCGCCAAACTTGAGGGGCGTAAAGGTTCACCTTCGAAGTTTCAAGGACATCAAATTTTAACTCAGGTCCTGCGATCCTGTGCGTCCCAACATGTCTCCAATCTCATACATGTCTATTAGAAGTCGTTTCAATGCACGATCCTCCTCCTTCGCAATGATCAATCTCAAAGTTCACTCTTGCGTGGTGATTATATATTTAAACCCCTTTGCCTTGGCTGCCAGCAATCGCTGTGCCATCTCGCAAAACAAGAGATACTCAGGAGCAGTTTGCATTAAAATTGTTTTGGATGCTGCAATGATGCCGTGCGGACACTGGGACAACACGCAGCGTTGTGCATATCGGAGTGCCTGGTTTCCCCTTGAAAATGTCATACATCTGGTCAGTTCTCCTGCAGCGATTCGCCTTCGCATTGCTCAGGAATGAGACAAGGACATTGTCGCACGGTCTGGCGACCGCGCTAACCGCGGAATATCACCTCTTTTCTTTCTGAGGGTCATCTCGACCCATCCTTAGAAGGTTATTGCGCTTTGTGCTGCACGGCGTTCAAGGCTGTTATGGTGATGTTGACCGCTTGGTAGTTATTTGGGCAGAAGCTGCCGCACCTGCAAGGGGGGATCAGTGGTGGCGCTTGCTGACAGTGGACTGGCGTGAGGTAGTCCTATGTTCAGACGTGCTTGAGAGACTCTAGAGCACAGTGTATTTACAGTAGTCGCAAGCTTGTCGCTGTGGGAACCTCCAGTAGCTGCTGTATTCGCCGCTTCCACGTACTCAGCGTTCTACTGGCTGTGGAAGCAACGTGTGTGTCACTTCATTTGGAGAATGCCACTGGCATGGCTCCAGCACTGCTCATTCACAGAGGCATATGGCAGCCTCTGATAATCATACCAAGGTGCAAATGTATGCCTCAGTGTTGGCACGTTCTGCCCGTTAGACAGAAGACAGAGCGCCACTTACGGGGACAAGTGTCAGACACTTCAGTGCATACAATCACTTGTGCAACAGCATAAAAAACTTGAAGTGCGCGCTTTCTCTGTTCTGATGCAGTCTGACGCACTTTGGTCCTTTTGTAGGCAGAATTATATAACATGTGTGTGCTGTGTGTGCCCACTGATGTGCTGTAGGCCCACTGATAGGGCAATTAAGTGTGGACCTGCAGTTTCTATGGGAACTAAATTCAGGCTCTGGAAGGTCTGAGGGATCCAGATGGGCCCAGTCCCGCGTAAGGCTGCAGCGCAACTCCTTAATAACAAGCACGTTCATGAATATTATCACGGAGAAGGTATGCTCGACTGCGTAGCAAAAATATGAATCCTAGCAGAACCTGCAGAATGCTGTAAGATGTGAAACCAAATCCCAAAGCACGAGCTCGAGTGGCTTACCTGCTTTAGCATAAGCCAGCTGAAGCCAGACCCCAGCAGGAATGATTCAGCTGCTCAGCGACCCTGGGAAGTTTACTGAACCATGGGGTGGCCTAGCTCTACATGATGCTCACAGCATCAAGCAGTGGAGCAGATCCAGGTTGGTGATGCAGCCTTGACGTCGGAGCTCAGGAGCTTAGGACAAGGCAGCGTGCGTATTGTCTACTGCAGTGCGCTGAAGACTATCACCGGTGTCTTGAAGGTGATTCTTAGCCTCAAGTTGTGCAAGGCAGCCTTCGTGAGGCCCAGGGACTAGACCTGAGATGCCATAGTGGGTGCTGTGCTGGCGCTTGTGCGATCTAGGTGATGCACTGATGTGAAATAACTCAATTCTTTTGGAAGAATATCACACGTCTCGTATCTGTTAGTCCCACGTTGGCGTATCTGCTTGTCTGAAACATGGCACAAAAGTCCGTATGCATGCCATGCTGCGTGCACTTTGCATTTGCTGTTGCGCAAGCATGACTCATCATGATGTGTCGGAGACAGCTGTGGTGCATGGCTATGATCAGGACGCTCTTGGCACCAGCTTGGTAATGCTACTAGAGTATGCTTCGTTTGGTGCTGCGACAGTGTCGGTGGTGCTGTTGGAGGCTCAGATGCCATCTGATATTATATAATATATATATACGGTGCCAGCGGGCTAGCCTAGCCTGCTGAGCAGAGTGATCCTGCGCAACTGCAGCCAGCCTCACGCTGCCACTAGAGCCTACTGATTACTACATCTACTGACTCATTAGTACTGATCACACTACAAACTACGTAAACACTCGGAGCGCGCGAACGACCGGCGGCTATTTTTGAAGGGTTAGTAAGACGCACATGCATGCGACATGCGTTGGCCACCTGCAATGCACTGCGCAGCACTGTGACTTCAACATACACTGGCATTCAAAAATCTATAGAGCATTGGATATCTCCAAGAGTCTGTAAATTTGCGCCCCGCCCACCGTGGGCGGCCGGCGCACTCGGCAGCCCGCTAGCGCTGAGCCTGACTGAGTCGGCCGCAGAGCGATTCACACTCTTTTCTCCAAAGCTAAATCTCAACATCGAGCTGGTTTTGTCATACTGCATGCTACCCACAGACTGCAGCTCTTGATCAGCCCCAAACTTGTGATGGATGAACAAGGAAAGCAGCCTAGATATTATGGCGCCATGAGTAAGATGCCTGAACTGGCTACTGTGTGCTCAGCGCCCTGAATTTGCTTGGATGGAAAGGAGGCGTGATAGACCACTCAGCTCTAAGGAGACCATATTCCCCTTATGTTGATTGGGTTAGGCAAGTCACAATGTTTTCATCGCTTATGTGTCTATCTGGGGTGTCTCCCTCATAACAACCCCTACCATCCGCAACCTTCGACATCCTTCGACATCGTGTGGTCGCCAATCTAGATTATCTACCTTAGATCGTCTCGTACCTTGCAATGCTCGCGATAGAGGTCCTAGGATACCACGTGTGCTCTACACCTGTTCCCGGGCTACCCCATGCGGCGGCTTTCGACCATCAGAGTTCAGGGTTTTGCGCAGCAGCAGTCGTTGCAAAGACGGTGGATGTTTCAGAAAATGGAGCTGACGGACGCGATGAACTGTACTTCCCTGAGCTGGTACGACTTGGGCTTCTGCGATGCTGCCAGGCTGTATGCATTGTGATACGTTGCTGGGAGGCTCCTTCGACCTACCTTCCGCAGTGAACAATTTCCTGGAGGAATTGTGAAGAAATCCTTTGCGTTTTGAGGTGCCAATCTGATGTCAAGCAGGTGGGAGAATCGACCGAGGAGGATTGTTGTGAGTTGTTGCTGACTTTGTCTGCTGTTCTTGAGCGTGTCAGCTCTGCAGCAGAGGTAAGAGCTGCTTCTATGGTACCCTAGCCACTACGCTTTTTGCCAATGATTTCCTTGCTGTGCCCCTCTTTCCTAGCGGCACAGTTGTTCACTCGTCTCAGAGATTTATCGTTCTTTCTTGCGTCACTTCAAGTTGGTGTGCTTTTGCAGGATTCAGCATATGCATCCCATTCCCAGCGCTTGTCACTGTTTGACGGGCTTCGTGTGCCCCAAATTTCGCTGCGGGACTACATCCAGCGCATCAGCAGATACTCAAAGTGCAGCAACGTGTGCTTCTGCATGGCATTCTCCTACCTGCAAAAGCTAGCCCAGGTAATCATAGCTGGCCCATCGAGCAATTTACTCTTTCTCCAAACCATGTCAGCCCATACGAAGCATTGTCTTCATGATGGTCGCTCAGTCTTCATGGAGGCCCTCATAAGAAACCCTCATGTGTGCAGGTTGACACAGTGTACAGATTGACAAGATCCAATGCGCATCGCCTAGTGCTGACCAGCGTTCTGCTCGCTGCCAAACTGATGGACGACAATCTGTACAACAACGCTTACTGGGCAAAGGTGGGACTTCTGACTCTTGCCCAGGACTCATGCAACACCGTCCAGCGCGTGCATTAACATTGGAGGAGAGCAGGCAGGCATGTGCACAGACTCTGGGTTCTGCAGGGGGTACTATACCTAGCTGTCTAGTGATATGTAGTACTCCCTGGGTTTTGCTGGCAAAGGGGCTTTGCTGACAGGGGTCATTTGTGCAGATTGGGGGAGTGTCAGCGGCAGAGCTGAACGAGCTGGAGTTGCTGATGCTGAAGCAGCTGGGATACAGCCTGTGTGTGAGTGAGGAGCAAGTGGCACACTGCCTGCGGCAGCTGAAGGTCTTGGCGCGCACGCCTCTGCATGGAGGCGTGCTTCGGCGCAGCAAGAAACGGGTCATAGGGGAAGCAGAGCCCCAGTGATGTGTCAGTAACATGGGCAGCGGCCTCCCTGCAAGTGGCAGACTGCAGATGCAGCTGTTTGTCTGATGGCAGTGCACATAGCCTGTTTTGCTGCAGCAGGGAGAGCATGTATATCACAGCACAAGTCAGATGTCATCACCTGCCGGCCATGCACATGGAGTGGGCTTTGGCGGGGCAATCTGGCTGTGTCTGGGAATTGTTTCATGTGTAGAATTAGAAGCTGCGCTTCATATTGCGCGCCGCAGCAGCGAAGTCTAGATCATGTCTGACCAGTCTTGTGAGCCAGCTGGCCCTGTGAAATCTTCCAAAGTGATGCGATTGGCATCCGGGGAATAAGTCTGACTTAGGATGTCATTACAGCACCGGAGATAATGAGCATGGGCCTGAGCACTATGCAGACTGACAATTTTGCAAGGACTGAATCGAATTGTGTCTTCATCTATTCATCTGCTATGCAGAAACTGCTGGGTTCCCCACATCGTGCATTGATCGTGTTAGCCTAATGGAGCTCAAGCTTCTTGTGCCAGCTAGCAGCTCTGCAGAGCATGAATTGTTTGAGAATGGAGTGGTGGTGCTGTCTGCTTAAATAAGGTCATAGAGGATGCAAATGTAAATGAAAGCAACGCGCTTTCAATTATCAATTGCAATTTGCGGTAGTGTGAGCGCTTCCAATTTGGCCGGTGTATTGAGGGTCATGCATATGCCTTGTACATTCTTGATGTAATGGTAATTTGGAATGGAAGGTCCTGCTGCAGCGGCTGGCTTAATCGAATTGTCTAGAAGATAGCATCTCAAAGGCACCTCATTAACGTCGCTTTACAAGGTTTTTCCATACAACATCATTTAAGAGTCATCAACAGCACAAAATGCCTTGCCATCAGAAGCCCACATCAACACACATTACTGCCAGCAGGCAAAGCTTGCATGAGATGCTTTCGGGTGTCAGATATGGAAAGCCTCACATCTCACGTGCTAAACTCACAACCGCATGCTTAGTCCTGCAGGTGCTTCTGCGTTCTGACAAATGCATCTCCAGGTCTAGAAGAACAGTACAAGAGGCAGGAGAGGGAAATGGCCCATGAAAGGGCCCTTGAATCAGGTATCAAAGGCAGCCCACCGGTGCCCCGAAGCTGAACCCAAAGTGCAAATGTACCATCTCTAGAGTTCATCAGGGTTGCTCGGAGCTGCCTCTGCTGCAGAACGCTGCTGGGTAGGTCCGGGCGAGCCAAGGGCACCATCGCTCAGGTACTGTCGGGGATGCGCACATTGGGGAAGCAGGGACATGCAAAGAGTGGCGTCCTAGCGGCACACCTTGACAGAGGAAAGCAAATGCGAAGACCTGCGTTGGTGTGCACTCACCTGGCCGTCCCAACTGCTGCATGCACTCACGCCTCAACCCCGGCTGCTCCCGTTGGAGTTTCCAGCAGGCTTGTTCAACCTGCCACCATGCAGAAGGACAAGCAGTGAATGCAACACAAAGATCGGGACCCTCCCCCAATACGTGAAGTGCCAGGTCCACATCTGGCCTATAGAAAGCAGCCAGGTTAGCAGGGGACATCACCTTGGATGCTCAATGCAGTCATGATGCCACACGAGCCACTCACCGGATCTTCACGCCGGCTGCGCGCCTGGGAGCCACAGCCGCCTCGTGCCGCGCCTGCGCCATCAGCCCTGACTGACACACCGTCATCCGCCCACAACTCTTGGCCTTTCACTGTGGACATGAACTTCTGCTCAACTCAACCCCCTTTGCCATGGGGGTTCAGATATGGACATCGTTCTTTGCGCTATCGAGGAGTGTCGGGGGAAGCCATCCCCCAACTCAAGCCCTGCGCATGTATCTGGGCAGCTGCAGTGTCTGTTGAAGGGGCATGGTCACGCACCTCCAGCTCCTGCATCCGCCTGTTGTATGCCCGCTCCCTGATCTCATCCTCAGTCTCCTGCCCACCCAGCACACCTCAGGCAAAGCCAACCCCCAGCCTTCACACTCTCTCTTATAAACAGGATGTCGGCCCAAGCACTCTGTCCATAAGGACCTTGGTTGCCGTGACGGACGACTGATCCATTTTCACAGATGCAAAACGAAGCAGCAGAGGGGTAGGGCCTCCCTGGCGCGACTGCCAGGGCTACCTGAAGCGCAGGCGCCGCCCCCGAGTCCACTCCCAGCCACTCGCCCACGTCTCCGGCGTGCTGCGCCATCTGTGCCTCGGCCGCTGCCGCCACCGCGTCGCTCGACATGCGCGGCCGCGCCGCCTCCTGCGCGCTCACTGCCTGCAAGCCCACATGCATGCACATTAGCAGCCGCTCCAAGGCTCAAGCAACCAAGCTCGCAGCAGTACTCCAGAAGTACGACATAAACCTTCTAGGAAAGGTAAGCCCAATGCTATCTTACTGGCTGGCTATGCAAATGGGCTGTGATAAGCTATAAGAGCTACCACAAGCAGAAGGGCGCATCACCTGTGCATGCGCATCGAGCTCGCCGATGGCCAGGTCCGGAGTATTGCGGTTCGGAGAGTTCAGCGCCCCTGAGTGGTTGTCTGTCCTCAACGGGCTCGTGCCATTTGCTGCAGTCCTGCCAGAGTGGCTTGGCGACGAGCCCCCTGCACCAACAAGGTGTCAAACACCATGTACATTCGGCAAAAGAAAGAAGCATAATAAAAGCACATGGTGCGATGACATGTGCGCGGAGCCGTGCCTGGATCTACTGCATGCGTGCCCTCGACCGCATGCCTCCCATTCAGCACCGCCTGCTGCATTGCGGCAGCCGCTGACTGCCCATTCTCTATGCTGGTCCCATCGCCCGGCTTCAGCGGGTCAGCCTGCTGCTCTGCCGCCTCCCCTCCTGCACCATCCTCCGCGCTTCAAAAGACCTCACAACGCCCAGCCACAATAAACTCAAGCATACCGACACACGCGCCAGCCTTGCCAGAGACTCAGAAACAGCGGAATTCAACGAATTAAACAGGTGCAAGGATACAGTGCACACCTGACGTCGAAGGCACTGGGGCGTTGTTCTCCTGCCCAATGCGTGCGCGCACAGGGGAGGGGCGCTCGTCGTCAGGCGGTGCCTCTGCGCTGCGTTTGGGTGCGGCCCCGTTCTCTGCAGGCTCTGGCTGGGGCAGGCTGTCCAGGACGAAGGATGGCAGCGCCTTCTGCATCTGGTGCGTGATGAGCACGTGCATGCCCTCCTTCCACGACAGATACCCCATCACCTGCATGCGCAAGCATTGCAACAGTACACACTTCACCCCCACATCTTTTCTCGGGAACTTTTGTACCCGCTCTTTCGCCTCCTGCATCACCATGCAGTGCTGAGCACGTGCTGACAGGGCGCTCACCTGGCGAGAGGAGGTGCTGGAACGCCTCTGCAGACGGGCCCTGGACCGTTAAGACTTCGAGGCTCTTGCCTCGTTCTGTCAAAAAAGTACAAAAGGAAGCAGGAACGATGTCCAGGCATTATGTAAAGCCATCATCTGCAGCACAAGGGTGCAGGGGAAGGCGCACCTGGTTCTTGAACTCCTGCACGGGATTGTTGAGGTTGACGCTGGAGGCGCGGCCGCCGGGCTGCGAGGGGAGCGGCTTCTTTTTGAGGCCCATGAAGTAGAAGCAGCGGCGCGGCTGGCCGGCCGCCTCGGGGCCACGCGGCGGGAAGATGGCCTTGGGCCACGGCCGCACCGTCACAAAGGGCTCCACCCGCATGACCAGCTGGCGCAGCCGCGAGTGCACCCAGCCGTCCCACGCCCTGAACTCCTCCTCCGTCAGTGCCACCACCTCGATCTGCCCAACACACCAGAGCCGTCAGCAGGAGCGCCCCCATATTTTTAGAAATTTGCATGCACACTATATCGGAGATAAAGTTCTTCCTGGCATTCCTTTGGGCATTCTTGCATATCTGCTTCTGCGCCGAAGGCTTCTCAGAGACATGAGGGCATCAGATCATGGCACACTCCTGGAGAATGCATGGGTGCATAAAGCAGCAGGTTGCAAATGGGATGAATTGGGAGGGGTGAGGAAGAGGCGCGCCTGCAGGTAGTTCCGGTAGTTCCTGAAGAAGGGGACGGGCTCCAGCAGCTTGTGCCACTTGGTGAGGCCTCCCTCGGCCAAGATCCTCGTGCACACCTTCTCGCCATGCTCAAATTCCTCCTGCAGCAAACAGGCAACAGCAGCTTTGCCTGGCAGTGCAATCTACTCTGCCCAAGCATCAAAGAGGTGATGACACATGTGCTAATGGGAGACACCACATTTGACAGCTGCCCATGAGCAGGCAATCAATCCGACATAAGCTCCAAGCTCTGCCGGCAAGGACTTTGATGGAGTTGTGTGCGCGCCTTCATTGCGGCGAGCGTGCTCTCGGACACGTTGTAGGACGAGTTGGCAGCGGGGTAGGCGGGGGTAATGATGGGCATGAGGTGCATGGAGTCGCGGGGGTTGATGCGCGGGTCCCACACCTGCAGCCCCATCGCGTCGTGCTCTATCTCCCGCAGCATGATCGGCGTCGGCCACGGCCACCTCGCAAACACCTGCAGCACCCCAACACCACTGCCCCACCTCAGCGCTGCGCTGCACACCCTGTGCACTGCCGTTAATCTCAAGGAAGGAACCCCACAAGACTGCCTAACACCCAGCACATGGAAAGAAGGAGAAGGCTGTAATGCGGCAAGCCCAGTGTCATTCAAATCAAAGAGCGCATTTGCTTGCAGCGGGCTAGAACAATGGGAAATTGGGAGGCAAACGGATGCGTGCATGCATGCGCAGGGGTAATGGTGTGAGCAGGCCACCTTGAAGAAGCGGTCCACGATGACAGAGGCGATGCCGCAGGGGTAGAGCTTGCAGGTGTAGGCCACCAGGATGGCCCAATTGACGCCGCCCAGATAGCCGACCACATTGGAGTAGATGCCCCGCCGCTCAGCCCACAGCTTGATCACCCGCAGCGCCGTGCGGAAGGTCTCGATCGACTCCACCTGCACCACACAAGGTCCTGAAGTCAGCCTCCCACACACCAGTCTCCCAGAATCCATGGCCTCGGCATCAGAACTTCCTGCTCTCTTCCAAGCACGCAGATGTGGGTGATCTTCACAGACTCAAAGCATTTGCACGGCCATTAGAAAGGTGTAACAAATATTACGGATGCAAATCACTGTATTCTTGCAAGCACTTGTTATGCAGCAAGTAGAAAGCACAAAATACTGCACGCTTCGTTGCAGCTACACTGTCACACCAGTATTCTGAAAGGCCAGATTGAATACCTGGTTCAGGAGGGTGTCTGTGACGCGGCAGCCGTTGAGGGATCGGACGCTCTTGTCGTCTGCGTTGCGGAGAGTGGAGATGGCGCCCACATCCAGGTTCTCTGGCACCACCGCAGTGGCCAGCTGGGCGTACAGGAGATCGATGCTGACACCGGAGAACTTCATCTTGATGACAGGCACAAACGAGTCCACCACGGGCTGCAGCTCTGTCACCTCTGGAAGGTCCTGGACAGTGCTCAGCCATGTCATGTGACAGTAAGCCACACTGAGAGGTCGATTGAGGCGCCCCTTTTGGAAAAAGAGACTTGCATGTTTTACGGACTGACAGCCATCTGCATGAGGGATGTACAAGCTGACTTTCTCCCAGGTCTACAGGAAGACAGAAGGACATGGTGAGCAGCAAGGTAGTGAACTCACGGAGAGCATTTTCTGCAGGCAGTGCTCTTCAGTCCCGAAAAAGTGAAGGTCCCTTGACACATGCCGCGGACCGACACACAAGGTGTCAATATCGGCCCCTGCGCAACACATGAAAGATTTCAAGCTCTTGCCAAGGTTTAGCAATTGTTCTGATGCACAAATTGGTATCTCAGTGCCAGCTTAGAAAAGAAACTTACCAGGTCCATGCACACCCAGGCGGTAAGAGCCGAAGGTGAAGATTTTCGCATTTGTTTCAACTTCCCCAAACTCTCCCAAGCCCAGCCAGGCGCACACCCTCTGCACCCACTCCTTCACAAGCCTGTCCAAGCGCCCCAGCACTTCCTCTCGCAGCACTGCCTCCTCATTGCTCTCGTATAGGCCCTGTTCTCGAAGACACTAGAAGAGCGAGAGCGTCAAAATGTCATTTGTATCTACCAACTGCTTAATGCAGCTACCATAATGAATTGTGCAGGAGCAAACGAGGCATACATAGCGTTGGTTCAATGGTATATTGGCGTACCAGTTCAAGGTCAGCGGTCTGCTGAAAGTCTTTGGTGGTGGGAGGTGCGCGAGAGAAAGGCTCTATGGAGAATGGAGTGCTGGACATACTTCACCGTCACCACAGACACATCACCTTTGATGTGAAGCCTTCATGATGAAATGGGCGTGCAGTCCCTGGCTCGCGATCAATGAGCGATCAGAGGGATAGTTGTCAATGCTGGAAAATCGTGCTAGTAAAGGTTTGGCATCCTACCACTTGTAGCGCCCAGGAATGGCAAAGAACTGGTGCGGTTCTTTGCTCCTCAGGCCCTAGGGTTACAATTCAAGGGTAAATTTAAACCTAATAGAAGCCATCAAGTTCTCTCCTCGCATATCTCAGTAAAGGTTATTTGGAGGGGGAGAAGTGCAAATCCTTACCATAGAAGGTGCACCGGGGTGAGCTGGTCTCAAGTTGTAGAGGATCGGGCTGCAAGGCAGCTTGACAACTTGTCCCTCCCCTCCAATGGCGGACGAACAGTATCTGCTGGAGGATCTTGAGGATGAAGGCGAGGAAGTGGATTACGACGACTTCAACCTCGACGATGAGGATTTTGGTGCGCAAATTCGCTTTGACAGGTTTTGTTTTCCTGCCTTTTGTTGTAGTGATCAGGTTGGAAGGTGAACTTTATGCTGCAATTGCTTGCAGATGAAGCAGCACTAGGTGACGAAGACCTCGAGGCGGATGGAAATAACGGTGCGGAAGAAGCAGCGTGCCATGTTATTCTGACAATAAGTGTGGGTTTGGGCTTATCTTCCTCTAAGTGTTTTGCTGGTAAGCATCGGTTTGGCCCCGAGTCGCTCATGCGTCAATTACTCTGCAGGAGAAGAGCTCAACTTTGATGATCAACCACCAGATTTCGAGGATGGCTCCTTGAAAGGGTATGGCTCACATCCAAGGATTTTGGCACCAAAGCTCAAGCTTCCCAGATCACCCTGATTCTTGTTGCTGACGCATTTGCAATTTCTGCAGAACTGCGGCAGGGACAGCCACGGCACAGCCTGCAAAAGAATTGGACACAACTCCTGAACCCGAGCAAGGAAATTCAACAGAGGTCTGTTGCCAGACATTGTCATCATGTGCAGCTACATAACATTCATAGAGAAGGTTTCGGTAGTCAGTTCAAAGGGTAAAGCAGTGTCCTATGGAAAAGAATGGCTGTATGCAATGTATATGATGGTGTCCTCTGAAATACATAGAAGTCATCACTTCCGTGGTGGATTTGGCACAAAGAGACAACTGTACATTATGGAGTGCAGGGCATATGGAAGTTCTGCATGTATGAGACAGGTCAAACATTCTGTATTGTTTTGTTAGGCAGGGCCACATTAACGCAAGTTACATTGCCTCGCATAGCCCGCATGTAGATACTGCTAGGGGAGGGTGGTCTGTTTGGTTGACATGGAACTTGCTTTTCGCTGGCTTGTAGAATGTAGAGGACACAAACAAGCAGCCGTCAACAGCTGGAGGACGCACTCCCATCCCAGCTCCTACCTCCGGCAAGGGACAGGAGGGTTCCACAGCAGCAGCCAAACCAAAAACCGAAGCCCGGGGCGGAGCCGCCTCTCAAAGGGGCAGACAGGGCCCCAGATCTGGCAGGGGGCAGCAGGACAGAGGGCCCCAAGGCATTGGTGTGCATAATGGCCGTCAGATGCCCCAACCTCACAGCCGCGGGCCCACTCCACCTCCCATCCCCAACGGTGCGCCACAATCCCTCACTTTCCTACACAGCCCTACTCTCATGGAAGAAAAGTGCACTTTCATGCTCGTATCCGCGTCGAAACATCTGTAGTCATATGATGTCACTTTGGGCAAAGAGAGTCGATGCTGTGTGGCAGGTATGGGCATGCCTCGACCGGGGCCTGGCATGCCCGGCTTGCCAATGCCGCCGGGCATGCTGCTACCAGGACAGATGATGGGCGCACGGCCAATGCAGATGATGCCGCGGCCCATCCCCATGGCCGCAGGGCAGCCGCGACCCCCACCAGGCCGGGGCCCTGCCCCCCCACTCCATTCCCAGGAACGCCAGGTGAGCACCCACCCTCCCCTGTCCATTGTCCATAATCCACCTAGACATTGGACCCTCTTTCGTCGACATCGACTGTCTCAACCCACCTGATCTGAGTGCGTCATGCGTGCCACAGAGAGGAGGGAGGCACGCTCCAATTCCAGCGCCGCAGCCGCCGCCGAGGGAGCCAGTGCGCTGGCAGGAGCCTCCTGGGAGCAGGGCACCGCCGCAGATGGGAGGGGATGCCGGCCAGCGGCGCATGCAGGGCGGCCCAGATCACCCAGCCGGCCCTGCTGGGCTGCCCATGCCCCCCAACATGACGCACCTCATGTTCCAGGGCCCGCGCCTGCCGCACCCGCAGGCCCCGCCTCCTGGTGAGTTGCTACCGTCCTGTCTGAGCCCTGCACATTCTTACACACTGCAACAAAGCACTCCGCAGCAGCCAGAGCAAAGCTTGACACTCCGTTGCCCCTTGTCGCTGCAGGGGGCTTTGGCGGACGCCAAGATCAGCGCAGCCCCGGCGTGAGTCAGCCGCCCAATGGAAACGTGGCGCGGCCTGCGCCACCGGCGGCTGGCAGGCGCGGCGGTGCCGGTGACTTCAACCTTGCGCTGGGCATGGACGCCAGCGCCTCTGTCAGGTGCCGCTCCATGCCACCCTCGTTTTCACCTGCTCCCTGTCACACCTGCTCCTTCACCCCCAATTACTGGCTGGTCGACCCAGATTACTTGCCTGGCTGCAGTGCTGACTCCTGAAGTGGTTGGGTTTTGCAGGAATGGCGGCGGCCCGGGTGCAAAGCCGCATGTGAGCGTGCCGCAGCGGCTGCAGGGGCGTCTGGAGGACCCAGCGCCGCTGCTGGGCCTGCTGCGGCCCAGGGACATGGCCGAGGAGCTGCGCCAGAAGGAGGAGCGGCAGGAGGCCGAGCGAGCCAAGGCCCGCGCCAGTAAAGCCCAGGAAAAGAAGAAGGCCGAGGTGCGCGCCGTCCAGCCAATGTTCTTTACAGCAAGTGAGTGCTGCAATCTGTCATTTGATGTACCTGGGGCCTGGGGCCATGCCAATGTGAGACATTGGGCTGTCTCACAGGAGGGGCCACACACTTGCATGTTCAAAGACACTGTCTATCTTGACCATGAGAGAGCACGCTGAAAAGGAATGGGGCCAAATATGCTGTGATCTGGTGCATGGTAATTGAGTTTTGCTGTGGGGTGACAATGCAGGAGCTGAAGGCCAAGAGGCTGGAGATGGCAAAGCTGCAGATTGCGCTGCAGCGGGCCGAGAACGTGAGGAACCAGCAGCTGCTGGCTGGCGTGGTGGCCGCGGATGAGCGTCTCCGGAAGCAGCGCGAGGCCGAAGAGTTTGAGGCCATGAAGGCGCGCGTCATGCAGCTCGAGAAGCTTGTCGCCGCCGCCGCTGCCCCTCCCGCCAGCGCCCCTGTCGCCGCACCCAAGGTAGCCCTTTGACAGCCTTGCGGCCTGCATGACTTAGCAATTCATTGTCAAAAAGTTGGGTTATTTTAGGGGGCCAGAAAGGAAGTGTGGCCTGGGACATGCTAAAGAGCCGGCATCTCAGTTGACTGTTTCATGCATGCGGTAAGTGTGGGTCATAGCATGGGGTGTGAATGGTGTTGGCTGAGCGAGTGACTGGATGCGTGGTGCAGGCTGCTGCATCGGCGCCCAGTGTTGCTCCAGCGGAGCCGGCACCAAAGGCCCAGCCGCAGAAGGAAGAAGAGGCGGCGGGCGCAGATCCAGGCCTGCAGGTGGACTTTGACGAAGATGAGGAAGACGACAACGCTGCGCAGGCCGCACCCCAGCAGCCTGCCAGACTGCCCATAGCTGCCCGGCTTGGCTCCAAGGTCTGCCCCCACAGCTCGACACCTGCACTGTGAAAAGCTGCACCGTCTTTTCTGTGCATTTGGTGTCTGTGCAGGGTGATTTCAAACCCATTTTAAGGGACTGTGGCTATGGCTGATTGCAGGAAGTCAAGACGGTACCCCACAGCAGAAGTATCCGCTCTCAAGTGAGCTCCCAAGTGAGGATGGACCAGATTGAGCGACCCATCAAGGTCTGTGCCCTATCACATCCCCACATGTGACACAATTGTTTGGGCACCATTTTGCTTTCATCACCTCTGATAGTCTTGGACAGTGCAGCGGGTTCTTCTAGCAGCTTAAATGTATGCAATAATATTCTTAAGCGGAATGGTTGTGGATGCAGGAGAAGAGGCGGCCGCAGCGGAGTTCCCCGGCTGCAGAGGACATGGATGCTGACGAGGCGTCGCCCAGGGAGGGTTTCACTGATCTGCGCGAGTTTTTGTCACGCAAGAAACGCACTCGGGAAGAGGGCACCGCGGATGACAGCCGGCCGCGCGCTCAGGCGAAGGCTGCCGCTGGCCTCAGGACATCAGGTCACCGGTGACAGCGCCGGGCGCATCACCTCTGTGCAGGCCAGGTGCTGTGCCTGTGCCTCCTTCCTGTGATCACCGCCTGCAACCAGCCTGATTAGCTTAGCCTCCCTGCTTTCTTGCGGCAGTACATGCCTGTGCAGATGATCAGATGGCGTCTTGCATGGCAATGTACAACACCACATGCCTGTGATGTGCGCGCAGGCATCCAGGCAAGGGACTTGCTTTGTCTTTGGGCTTGCTTGGGCTATTATGCCGGTGCCTGCACAGAGGTGAGTACTTACTTCCCTGCGTGCTGAGGACAGGAGGAAGACTGCGGCCACGTGTAGAGAGTTGCTGTTCAGAGCATGTAGCTGTGTCGTGCATCCAGCACTCCTCCTGTGTTTTTGTATGTGAAGAGGACAATGCTGTGGTGCTTGACAAGTATACAGTGTAGAATGAATGCGGTGAAGACTCTTATTGCCTTCTGTGAAGTCGTTTGTGCAGCTTGAAATGACCTTGAGCAGGATATTGGAGCAATCCTACTCTGTCATGGAGAGCTCAGACTGCTGTATGAAAGTGAAGACCCTGTGCTTGAGACTCACAAACAAGTTGTTATTGGGCTGTCCTGCCCGTCTGGTGCTGAGCCATCCTGTGGATGGCACTATTTAATGAATGATTCCCTAAATAGCAGCTGAGCTCATAATTTTTTTATAGTCGCACTGGCTAAGTGTTGCCAGGAAAATATCAGGTGCTGGCGTCTTTAAAAAGCCCGGAATATGCCCTGGTATGTAGAGGATCGGTGACATAGTCAGGGCTATGGAGGCGCATTTCTTGCAACTCTTGCACTTGCTGTTTGAGGCAGTCTGTTTATGTCAATCATACTGAGCAAGCAGGAGCAGCAGCAAATATGGCGGCAACAAGATCAGACGGCAAGTAGGCTAGCAAATGGCAACCAAAGCAGCAGGCAGCCAGCAGTCTCAGCACTCTCGTCTCTGTGAGATGAGAGCAGCGCATTCATTCTGCAGCTGTGTGCTCCAGCATACTGCTCTCGTACTTCTGAGGTCGTGTCGCAAAAGGCCGGTCAGATTGGATTGGCCTGTCTGTAGGGTATGGTTCCTTTGACAAAAGGTGAGAAATGCTGACAGCAGAGGATCCCCTTCTTGATATCCGTGGGCAGCTCTGTTGTACTGCGAGGGGCGGTGGCGGGTGGCGGGTCTGTGTTATTGTTGACAGATGCCCCTGACTTGTTGTTCTGATGATATTGGCTTGTCTGAATGCGCCTTATCTTTTCTGTGAATTTTATCTTTGTGATATGCTATTTTATGGCTATGACTGCATGCACTCTGCTCATGTATGCATTTCGCTGAGGGTGTGATTGAGCAGGGTGTGACGAAGGCGCCGCGCAATTGGAAATCAATGCGCGTGTAAGGCTTTACGGAATATCCTGTCATATTATTTTGTTCTACCTGTGATGCCATTGTTGCCCAGCATGCACAAGTTGTGCAACGTCCCTGCATGCATATATGGCGCTCAATTGATCCATTTCATGTCACACAATTTTTTCATGTAGCATCTTACATTAGCCCACAGCATGCATGCACGTCCCACAGAATTGTTTGCTGGGGAGAAGGCTGCCATTTGAGCCTTCTAAAAGTATGCATGGATCCATGTTGGCTTTACTGCGACCCTTCAAGAGGCCTCCCTTACAACAGAAGGAGCTAAGAGTACTCTCGGGCCCTCTCAATCATGTCACTCCTGCAACACTACTCTGATGCACCAGCCCCACCAATAGTTTACTGATCAAGCAGAAAAGACTTGGCCATGCAACTCGCGTACATGTACAGGTAAGCCTGCCAAACCATATCTTGAGGCTTATGTGCTGAGAATTCTGCAGTGTATCTACAGGACAGGACATGCACACAAGACTCAAGGTAGGTTTTAGAACCCTGTTTGTCTATCTCGACAGCTCCCACAAGAAAGGCAGCTGCTTCATCTAGAATCTGGAAGCAGCCTTCCCAGAACACCTTGCAATCATATTGGGGGCCGTCCTTGAGGTACGTCAAATGAATGTGTGCAGTCTGCTAACTGCAGTCTCCCTTCTAACAGACCTGTAGAAGCTAGGTAGTCAACTGGACCAATATTGCAGCAATTAATATTCTCAAGCAGTCTTTGAATCAATGACGCCCTCATGAGGATCAAGCGGCATGTTCAGGATAACTACAGTGCCACCTTGACGCTTCAGAATTCTTGAAGCAACAAGGTGTTTGGAACCTCTATAACGGACAGAGCATGGTGCATGCATGTCATGGCACCACACGATGCGCCAGTTGACAGCACTAAGTCTACCCATGCAGCTTCACTGCTGCATGAAGCTTCCGCTGCCGCCCTGCGACTGCCGGGCGCCCCCGGACACGCTCTGAGAGGGGACGCTGCCGGCCGGCCGGCCAGGCGCGGCCGCAGCGGGGCGCGCCGAGGAGGGAACGTTGAAATTCCAGCCGACGAGGCGGCTGTAGTCCCCGTTGGGGGTGCTGATGGCGCCGCCGCTGCCAATGGAGCCGAGCGAGCCGCTGCGCCCGGAGAGCAGCTCCGCGGCGCTGGGCTCGCGCGCGGCTTCGGCCACGCAGTTGGCGATTGAGAGCGGGTCGGGCGTCCAGGGGAAGCTCTGCACCAGCGCACGCGCAAACTGCAGCGGCGTCCACACCTGCAACAAATTGCCAAACATGCTTCAGCGTTCAGGATTTTTGAGAAACGTGATGTCACATACCACCCTCGGGCATCCAGGAACCTTCATGCGGCAATGCCACGCGACTGGCAGGTGGCTGGTGCAGGGAGGCCAGGCCTGTTGACCCACGTGAGGGCGGCGCAGGACTCCAACACAAGGAAGTGCAGGCCAGAATAATTCAAAGCAAGATGACAAGCGCCAGAGCTTCAAGTGAACACAGTCCCCCAGGATGGGGCAATGCTTCAATGTCTGGGCAATCCCAGAGAATTCTGATCTGCCTTGCCAATTTGGCTGTGCAAGTGCAGAAATCAAAAGAGAAGAACAGTAGGCTCACCTGGTGAACGATGCCGCCGGTGAAGCGGCGCACGAGGGAGTGGTCCTTCTCCAGGTTGTGCTGCATGCGCTCCACGGCGTCGGCGGTGCGCAGGTAGTCGGTGGAGAGGCCCGCGATGCTGCCCTCTGGCAGGTTGTCAGTCGCCGGCAGGCTGCCCTGGATCGCGCGCCGCCGCCGCAGCAGCTCCGCCATCGCCGTCAGGAACGCCTTGCGCCGCCGGATTATCTCCTGCAGGATCAAGGACCGCGCAGATCTCAGTCGTGGGCAGTCTATGCAGGATAGTCAATAAGCATCTGGTGTACCATCAGTTGGTACAATGTCTGCATCAACCAGTCAAGCAAATGATTAAAGTTCATGCATGCTAAGCTTCACGATGCGCCAAGCTTTTCACTTAGGGGCTTCCAGCAGGGCTCAGCTTCACAAAGCCACAAATAAAGAGGCAGCCTTAGATCCTTAGGGCATCTTGGCAGGCTCGTGCACGTGCTTCATTCACTAGCAAAAGCCTATTTAGGCAACAATGGTCATCTTCAAGGGGCTAGGCGCACCTGGCGCTGGGTTGGCGACAGGTTGAGGTGGAGGGTGATGGCGGCCCAGAGCTGCGCCGGCGCGCGCGAGTGCTCGGGCCCGGACTCCTGCAGCTTGAGGCAATAGAGCGTGCGCGTGTGGCGGGGGATGCCGGCCGCCAGGCAGCTGCCGATGTACATGGCCTCGCGGCCCAGCTGCTCCGCGCGCCGCGCCGCCTCGCTCTTCGGCTGCGCCTCCGCCTCCGGCAGCAGCTGCCCTATCGCCCCTATATACGCCTGTGGGACAATGCACACCGCCAATCAGCCACCGCCTGGCTGTTCCAGTATTGTATGTGTGTATGCATAAGAATGAATGCAGCATAAAATCAACCAGAAGGCAGGGCGTGCCCACACAATCACCCAGGTGCAGCATGCAATCTGCTCGATGCACAGCCTCAACACGGAACAACCCCGCCAACAACATGCTTGCTTCATTGACAGTATTAATAATAATACAGAATTCTTGATGGCTCCAAGAGAGGAAAGCCGCTGTGACAAGGGAGAGTGGGCGCTGTGAGAGACAGGGGGCCGCACCTTCATAAGGCGCACGAACTGCTTCCAGGGCATGCTGGTGACCTGGTGTGCCGTCAGCGTTATGGGCGTCTCAGCCAGCGACACCAGCAGGACCGCCTCCGCGTCATACTGCCCCATTGGACTGAACAGCACCGGCGCCTTGCCAGGCGCCTACACACACCAGCCCTCCATCAAACTCACCCACTGCAACTCTCAATCAGACAGCAGAAGCAAACCCACACTGACGAATAGCAGCGGCCCTCTCCCGCGCAGGGCTGAGCAGGATTTTGTCTTCTTGATGGCATTATCTGAGCAACCAGAGGTTGTGCACGAACGGTATGAAGGCCAGAGAGTGTTGGCCTGTGGATGTACCTGGGATTCGTCTGCGGCCTTGCCGTCTTTCTGGGGGGCCGGCTGCGGCGCGGCGGCGTCGTGGTCTGCCTCGGAGCTCTCAAGCACCTGCTGCAGAGTCTTCTCCAGCAACTGCTTCTCCATCTGGACAGTGCATCACAGCATGTTGGAAGTTGCTTCAGACATGCCTAAGGTAGCTTGATGTTGGTTCACAACCGCACCTGGAAGGAATTCAAGGTAGTGAGCAGAGTGCAAGTGACTTGACATAGAGCGCCAGACTGATAATGCTGCATTATACAAAGTGTATGATATTACCTGCAGGCGTAGCATTTGCCTCGCCAGGTCGCTGGCACGGCTGCCGCTGTCCTCCAGTTTCGCCTGTACAGTAGCACAATCCATTCTTACCAATTGAACATTTCACGCTGTAGTCTGGTGATACATTACATGCAGAATTGCGAGCACGCTGCTGCAGACTGCTTAGGGATGACAAGAGGGCACACCTCATAGGCTCTCTTCTGAGCATCCAGCAGCTGGTGCATGCGAGAGGCTTGATCGGCCTCCTCTGCAGCGCCGTTGCTGCTGAGCGCGCTGTGCTCCCCACCGGCCCCGGCCGGCGCTGCCGCTGCTGTGCCGCCCACACCAATTTCCATCTCATCGCAGCTGCTGCGCCCAGAGCCTCTCCGCTTGATCCTCCTTCCGCTCGCCGTCATCGGCGCTTCCTGCATGTCATGCACAACAGCTCACCTAATGCTGACACAATGCCGAGTGTGACGAAATTGATCATCACAGGAGCACTTAAAAGCCATTACGGAGACAAAGTGAAAGATTCAGAGACGCCAGGTGCAGAGGAAGCCCACCTCTGGATACACTTCCACGGCGTTCAGGGCTGAGAACGGCACATAGGCAGTGCTGCTGGACCTAGGGGAGCTGCCCTTGCCCTGCCGGCCAGGCAAAGCTGCGTCTGGGAGCTCTGATGAGTTTGCTCGCCGCATGAAGAGCTCCTGCGGCTCGCTCTCGCTCCTGGACTGGCCCTGGGCTGCCATGCTGCTGCGCGCCCTTCGTATTGATCTGGGCTTTTGAGTCACGTTCTTGCTAGGGGTTGGCGGCGTCAAGGGCGCAGTGCTGGCATACTGTGGCTGCTGGAACGCCGAGGGGGGCGGGCACAGCTCAGGAAGGGCTCCAGAGCTGCTGCTATGTGGAGGTACAGGGGTAGGCATCCTAAAGTTGCTGGGCTTCACTCCAAACGAAGAGGGTTCCCGGGGCAGTGGGACGCCACTCTCGTCTTCTGGAAAGGGTTCTAGGCCCCCGTACAGGGCAGCATCGAGCGCTGTGCCCACTGCTGCCTGCCCCTTGCCAAAGGCCTCATCTTCGACACCTCCAAAGTCCTCTAGCATCTTCATTAGCTCCGGCCCAAGCGAGTCTTGCAGCTGCAAGTCCGCATAGCCATCCTGCAGACTCATCGGCTCCATCTCGGCCTCCGTCGTGTTTAAGCCCGCCCACAAACGAGCACCTAGCGTAACTCACGCGCGGACACACTTTGCTTCTCCTCAGATGTCGCCGATCTTGCCAAAATCCAATACTTAGACTCCAAAAAGTGATATAAACATTAGCACTCGACTTCCAATCAAGTTTCTCAGCGTCGACCCTTCCCTGATCTGTGTGTACATTAAAAATGTGGAACAGACGTCGCCGCTCAGCAATTTCGTCGGGTTGAAAGCTACCAAATCGCTGTCTGGCTCTTAGTATTCATCCTGAGCATGATCGGCCATCGAAGTTGAAAGATTCACTATAGATGCACTTGCTTGCAATTTCCGAGCCAAGTTGGAACCCGAAACACGAATGGAACGGGGGGACCGCTCCGGGACCACAAATGCAGAAGCAACACAAGCCAGATGATTGATAGAGGTTGGGTCCCCACACCAACATCACTTTAATCCTGGACAAGTAACCTCCAGTCTTCCTGTGAAAGCACTTGTAAGTCTGATTATCAAGCACGACTTTTACTTTGTAAGGCGACGATTTCGATCATCGGCTGGGCACAAGTAAAAGTAATAGCTGCTATTTTCCTAGCCGCATATCGTTTCTGAAAATGCTGCAGAAATGTCTCCAAGCGAAAGTCACGGCTGGGACAGTCCCCACGAGCATGGCTTCAAGCCATGCCTCACAATACCCCCACTTGTTGCGTTCAAGCTGGAGGCAACAAGTGCTGGTCGATCGGACAAGAGGAACTTTCGGACGCAATCAGACCATCGCTCGGCGCAGCGCTCGATTCTGCTTTGCTGTCAGAGCAGAGAGAAAACAGAACTGGTGAGCTGATTCAGCCCTGGACTTTGACAGCCAGACTGGTTCGTCTTCACCATGGACAGTAAGCAACTTCCATGACACAGGCCGGAGGCATTGCTTTTCGACTGTGATGGAGTGCTCGTAGACACAGAGGCAGATGGGCACAGGGTCGCGTTCAATGAGGCATTCCGGCAGAAAGGTGGGGACGTGTGGAGCTGTGCTCAAGTGCCTCAATATCATGCCTCAGTTCAGGAAAGAACATGCCACCTTGTTCCACCCAGTCCCTAGTTCCACCCAGTCAATTCAGAATGGGCACTGCAGGGATCAAACACGAGTGGGACTTGGATCTATACGGGGTGCTGCTCCAAACTGGGGGAGGCAAGGAAAGGATGACCAGATATTTCACGGTGAGCCATTGAATGACATCCTCTCGTTTGTCGTGCCAATGTCTCCTGATTTGCATGCATGTTGCGGGAGTTTCAGAGTCCAGTAGCGACGTGCTGTATGCACATGGCAGGAACACGAAAGCGAGGAGCCTTTCCTCAGCATCAAGGACGTGCAGCAGCGGCAGGAGCTGGTGAAGGAGCTGCACCTCCTGAAGACAGACATCTTCATGCGCATGGTGGAGTCTGGCATGATGCCGCTGCGTCCTGGAGTCAGCCGGCTCGTCGGTGCGCCTCTCATGAACAGTAGCTGCCCAATGTTTGCTGAGCACTGAGCTAAATCTGAGCAGCCGGGCATTGTGCTCTGCACCTTGAAAAGCACAGGGGAGGCTCTTTCAATTCTCACGAAAGGATCAGACCCGTCAGGAGTAGCTTGATGATCTGATCGTCCTCCGGCATTTGTGGGAATGCTTGCAGGAGTGAATTGAGATGTGCTGTGACAATCACAGGGGAGGCCATAGCCAAGGGCGTGCCTTTGGCGGTGTGCAGCACTTCGAATGAGCGGGCGGTGTCCACCATAGTGCGCGTGCTGCTGGGCCCAGAGGTCGAGGCCAAGATGCGCGTGTTTGCCGGGGACATCGTGAAGGCCAAGAAGCCCAGCCCTGACATTTACAACCTGGCCGCCGAGACGCTCCAAGTCAACCCCAGCAGGTGAGACTAGTCATGCGTCATTCAGTTCACGGTGGTTAATCATCGATCTGTAATGTCAGAATGGGCAGAGGCCTTTCTGCCCAGGTCATTCGGGTCATATAGGAGTGAAAGGCATCAATGGCTGTTGCATGATCCAGGAGAAGCATTGGGCCACTCATGCTGGGTGCTATGTTTCATGTCTGTGCTCCTTCAACACAAATACCTTGCTGCAGGTGTGTGGTGATAGAAGACAGCCAGATTGGGCTGCGGGCTGCAAAAGCGGCTGGAATGCGCTGCATTGTGACAGAGTCACGCTACACGGCTGGAGAGGACTTTGACTCAGCCGATGCTGTTGTGGACTGCATTGGCGACGCTGGCGAGGAGCGATTCAGCTTGGATGACCTGACTGCTGCCGGTATGATGCCTGAGGTGGACAATACAGACACAGTCGGCTATTTGTTGACAGCACAGCGCTACCACGTGCTGCAATTTCTGCTTGAAGAAGCTGTGTGGGCGCCAGAATTTCTGAGGAATTTGTGGCTTCCCTGCAGGGAAGTTCTGGCAAGAATGGTAGCGTGGAAGGAGGATCTTGTAGCTGCAGCTGGAGTGAATGTTCAAGGCCCACTTTCTATTCAGTGTTTTTGAAAGTTACACTGGGTGCAAGTTCAACAAGTTCAACACGGAGGCACGGGCTGGCACAAGTTGTGCCTGCCCGTGCCTCAGGCTCCGTGCCTCAGAATTTGAGTTAGTGTAGACAACTTTGATGCATGCATGAGGAAAACACGATGGACCTCATTAAAGGGATTCCTAGATTGAGAAAGAGACAGAGAGAGAGAGACGAGATCGTTCCCGTTCTTAATTGGAAAGACAAATTAAATTTAATTCAGAAGGGGAAAAGAGGTTCAGCAGCTGGATACGCTTGATTTTTAATTCAATGCGAATTGATTCGGAGGACTACTGAAAAGTCTATATCGAGACACATTTTCCATACCAAAGTGTCAAAGACACCCTACATACACTAGTAGAGATGCCTGCAATCTTTCGTTCTGCCGGAAGGCACTTTTCAGATCCTGCTGTATCAAAGCTTTTTGTAAGCACTTTGCGAATTGCGTCTTGGGGCACATCACGCAATGAAAACGTCACCGTTGGTGGCTGTGGATGCTCCGAGTGCAGCAGCCACCGCAGCCACTCGTCCAGCAGTGGTGTTGTTGGCGGCCATGGACCCCATTGCTCTTGCAATTCTTGCTCTGTAGAGAGCCCCGGGCACTGTGTCGTCAGTCTTTCCTGCCAATGTCCCCGATGTGCTGGGTTAATCACGTCCATCAGTGGTCCCACTTTGTTTGCTGGCATGCAAGCAACATTTGCTGGCATGCACTCCACCAAGTATGGAGCCATGGTCAGCACAGCCAATCATGGAAGCAGGGGTCTCCACAGCGCACGTTCATATGCGCTGCAGCTCAATGGCACGCGGCAGTGCTGTAGCCGCTGTCAGCAAGCTCCCTGCGCTTGCACCAGGGCTCGACGCGCCTTCTCAACCGATGACCAGCACCAAGCAGAGGTATTCCTACCACGTGGTGCCAGCATCATCATCAGTACGAGTCCTATTGCGTGCAGAAGGTCTATGCAGTGAAAGCTGCCTATAATAATATTAGCTAAGGGAAGACCTCCTGTGTGCAGATAGACACCATCAATGAAGCCTTTGTGACTGCAAGAGACGAGATCGAGTACGCCAAGGAGGTAAGTGGCTGATCTGTATCCCGTGATGACGCATTGAGCTGCTCTCCATTGCGTGGCAGATTCACTTTTTGTGCTATATTTGACAAAATGCTGAGGACAGAGCTCTGCACAGGAGGCTGAAACGGTCTACTTCAATGAAGCACATGAGACCGCCAAGGAGGCTGTCGCAGACACACTGCAGCACTTTCAGGCGCTGTTGGACAGCCTGGAGGAGTCGGAGCGATCCAAACTCCAGCGCTCAATGGGGCTGAAAATGGAGCAGCTCAAGGTACCTGTGCACAACCTCCCTGCTGCGAAGACCTCATTTGCAAGAGCACAATGCGAAATGACTTCCAAGTGTAAATGGGAAGTCCATCAGAAGGGCATGGTACTCTCTGCCTACCTGCATGTCACTGTGGAGGCCACAAGGCTGACTCTTTTATGTGCTCACAGGCTGAACTCGAGGTGCTGGACAGCTTGCATGCTTAAGGCGACGAGTAGCACAGGACCATGTCAGAGTGGAGTCCTTAGGGTTGATATTTGTATCACTTGAAACTTTCAAGTCAACCCTTTTGTCATGAGTGGCTATGGCCATGAGCAATGCACCAGTGATGTACTTGCAGGTTCTTTCTGTACACAATTTCAAATGATTTGTTCAAAATCATTCCATCAGTATTATAGATTTCAATTACCTCTCAGGAGAGGGGTGTTTAGATCCAGTAACTACCACCTTGGTTTCTAGGATTACTGTAGTGAAGCAGGCTAAAATCTGACTCACCATCCTAAACCTAGTTGTCAATGACAAAAGACAATCAATAATCCCGGTACTATATTGTGATATATCTACTGTAGAAGTTCAGTTATTCTAGCTATGACTGTAAAGATTGACTTCCCTTTCAGCATGTCCCTACTACCCTGCATGACGTCATCTCGACACGATTGCATGGCTAATGCATACATCTGTCACAAAGCGACACATCAACAAGGAACGTGCATGTGCATGCATTCCAATGCTCAGACAAAACCCGCCCACCATACACGTGCCCCGCAAGATACACTGCCCATTGCATACCACAACCCAAGTACATGTATTCAGCCACAAGTCCCCCGGCAGACATCCAGGGCCAATCTAGTCCCTTGGGCTGCATGCAGTTGCCAGAAAACCTATGCAAAGGTGCGCAGCTGCAGCCACACTGCCAAGGACTAAGACAGCAGCCTTCAATGGGCTTCCTCCGGGCCATTCAGATCAGACCAGGTACAGAGCCGCGTCTCTTTCTTCTAGGCTCATCCTCACTAACCTCAGTTGTCTCAGAAAAATCCCTGATCAGAGGGCTTGGATGAGCTCGCAGGAGCCGGTGCCCACGCCCACGACGCGGCCGGCCACGATGCGCGAGGCCGGGGACGCCAGGTCATCGGTGGAGCCCTTGAGCGTGGCGTCGGTCAAAAAGTGCGCGGCTGTCTCAAAGGTGACCTTGAGGAAGGGCGACGCGCTGCCCTCGATGCCCATGCGATTCAGCGGCTGGTACCCGCCCTGAGCAGTTGTCACATCAAGCAGTCAGCGCCGTGGTGCTTCAACTGTGCCTCAAGGGCTGCCTGGAAATTGCCAGATCTTCACGGCTCGAGTGGTGAGCCGTAAAAAAGTACACAAGACACAAGAAGATTGCAGGTGTTCAATTAGAGACATGCAACCACCAAGGCAGGACTTTCAGAGAACCATTGCTACCTGGCAATGCACGACAATGACATGACACATGGGATCTGAGCTCCTTTGGGAACCCTCTGGAAATTAGCGGACTGATAACAGGGCCACGGCCTCCTGCAGTAAGTAGTGCCCACCTGGTGGGTCATGTGGTCGGAGATGAGGCTGAGGTGGCGTGGGTCCACGCCGATGCCATACGCGCCAAAGACGGAGCTGACCTCAGCCACCACGGTCGCGCGTGCGGCCTCAACCCCAAACGTGCGCAGCACCGCACCCACATCGTTGGCGGTCACGGCTGTGACGTCCACGAGGTCATAGTTGGCCCAGGCGCCCTCGAAATTGATGCCGTCTGTCTGGACTGTAACCGCGGGGCCCTTCTCTCCCGGCTTCTTCTCCACCACATAGCAGCGCTCGATGCCTGCGCGACATGTCCTGTCTCAGCATCCCACTGCTGCTGCCGGCGGTATCTTTGTGCTTGCAATAAAGTAGCAGCCACCATTGTGATAACAGCCATGCCCTGGCATCAGGAAAGCAGCTGTTTTGCACTGCTGCTTTTCCACAACGCCAGTGTGGGGCTGACAGCACAGGAGTCACAGCGGTCCGAGCTTGCACTTCCCAGCACATGGGGTCACTCACAACAATATCATCTCCCCTGCAGGTGCGGCATGCTGGCTCAGTACAAGCTCCAGTTGGTCAGGTCCTTACCGGGAGTGGCGCGCAGCAGAGTTTCGGCCGCCGCCTGCTCGACCAGCTTGAGCATGAGCACCTTGGGCGCGTCTAGGGGCACAGTCAGCGCAGCTTCGCATGTGCGTGCTTCCAGGTCAACGCGAGACATGGCGCGGATGTCCTGCCCCTTCTTCGTACCCTTGCCCGCTGCCTCAGCCGCTGGCGCCGCAGCGTCCGGTGCAGGCTCCTCGCTTCCGGGTCTCACTTCGCCGTCTTCATCCTCATCCTGAGCGCTCAAATATCAAGCCTCATCTGCCTCGTATACCAATAGACGCAGTGCAAATGAGTTCTCACAACACTTCTATGAGGCAGTGTCTGAAGAGATGGTGCTTGTGCACAGGATGCCCTTGCATCAGAGGGGTCAGCTTCGTGCTAGCTGTTCCCATCAAGGCTTCCTCGGCACAAACGGTATGTCAGAAATATCACTATCTGATCTGCAGAAGGATCTGACGCCATTAGCACTCATAAGCAACAGGTGGTGACAAGAAGGTAGGCTACTCTCCAAACCTCAGACAGAAGCCCAACAAAAGCAGCGATACCAAGTAAAGCAGTGCCAGGCTGCTTTAGCAGCAAATCCTCACCTCGAATTCGCCGGCCTGCCGCGCGGCCTGTGCTTGCGCGGCTGCACTGGCGGCTTTGTCCTCTGCGTCTCCGGCCTCGTAGGTGGCCTCCTCTGTGCGCCCGCCCTGCCACGCCAGCTTCCCCTCCACATTCTCTTCATCCAGCTCCTCATTCTCATTTTCGTCATCCTGCCAGCAGCACTTGCTAAGCTCAGCCATCATAAGCAAAGACCTGTACATGTCTGACCCTCTTATCCTTCTGCATGTGTTTCATAGCAAAGAAACAACAAACAACCATAACAACCAGCGCCCTTGTGTATTGTAGAAGGCCTTCCCGCAGTAGGCCCTCGCTTCTGCCACCGCCTGCATGCCCGGCCAAGTGCAATGCCCCGAGCTCTTGCATCTTGGGCTGAAGCTGTAATCAACGAGCACCACAGCTGTTTGGCCTTCCGGGAGGTGGCACAAGCTGCAATTTGCGCAAGAATTCTCACCTTCTCGCTCTTGCGCGCGGCCGCGGCGCCGTCGTCATCGCCGCTGCCGGCGCCGGGGCCGGGGCCGGAGGCGCCGAAGCCCTCCTCTTCGCCGCCGAGCTTGGCGATGGAGATGCTGCCGACTGCTTCGCTGGGGCTCAGCTTGCGCATCTCCTTCTTCAGCGTCGCCATCAACCGGTGCAGGAAGGGCTCCTGGAACGCCTCCACCACCTGCCACCAGCTTCCACCTGAGTTCTGTGCAATTTTCATGCGAGTCTCCACTGCTCCGTTGAATCAAGTACAGGGTGGCTCAGTGACAAGTCATCTGGCGCCGAAACAATACAACTGCTTGACCTAGCATCCAGTCCCTTCAATGCAGTCCCTACAGCTGTGGATATTTACTGGTAGATGCTTCATGTACACTAGAAAACACCCATTAAGATGCGCTGAGCGGGCTTGGGCAAGCAGCATTTGGAAGGGGGAGCACCTCCTCGTAGGAGATGTTGGCCTCTGGGGGGAACTTAGCAGGGTCTGCAAATCGCATGGCCACCTTGTACTCGCGGCCCCTGCCGCCGCTGCCCCCATCTTTCCCCAACACATACCTCTCCTCCACCTCTATGTCCTCCACGACCTGCGCACGCCACCCCATCTGAACGGCCCCTTCATCAATGCATCAGACCAGCCTGGCACCATTTTTTTCCGTCACCTAAGCGTGCCATGGCTCTGAAGATGCGCATGGCTGGAATTTCTTGTGAAGGCACCTTATCAGAGCCTTCGTGACAACTTCAAGCAAGGCATATCACTGTGTCACTGGCAAAAGAGAGCAACTTATAGCGGCAGCGAACCTCTGCGAGGCGCAGGCGGCGCAGGCGGTTGGCGAGGGCGGCAGCGTCGGTCTTGTCGCGGTCCGGCAGCATCGGCAGTGTCATGATAGGCGTCTTGATGCTCTGCGCCGCCGTCATCAGCAGCTCACGCAGCCGCGGAATCCCCAGCGTCACGTTCGCCTCACCGCGACCTGCATGTATGCGACCCCTTCAAAATGTTCACCGTGCTCTGACGTTGATTGTCTTTATGAGGGCTACGTTGGCTTCTGCCACTTTTGCCAGCGTGTCACCCCTAGCTACACAGCTATTACAAAAAAGCGCACGCAGACCCCAAACGGATTGCCATGTAATGCACAATGCCAATCGTATGAAGTCTGTCCAGCATCATGTGGCCTGCTGTTGCATGGTCTTAATGGCCATGTAAAGCAACACAATGAAGGGACAGGCCGTGTTTATTACCTGCCATATGGAAGGTGTTGAGGGTCATCTGGGTGGAGGGCTCCCCGATGCTTTGCCCGGCCAGCACACCCACGGCCTCGCCCGGGGCGGCCAGCGCGCGCAGAAACTTGAGCTCCATCAGCCGCGCAAAGCCCTCCGGCGAGCGCGGCGCCAGGTCGCTCGCAGCCGCCGCGTCGGCCTCCGCTGCCTTCTTCCTCTGCACGCATGTCACCCCAGACTTCGTTGGATGCAATATGCAGGAGCCAACGACACCAACACTGCACAGAGCAACTTGCAACAATGGAGCCCTCTCCAATCAGCCTTCCTGCTGCCAAAAATAATATATGTTTCTCGGTGCTGGAATAATGTTTTTCAGAGTCCAGGCACCTTACTACAGCGGTCAGGGGTCACTTCCAGGACCCATGCTGTCACTCAGAAGCATTCGGACGGCCAGGCCGCACGCACCTTCTTGGCGGGGGACGCCGAGCTCTGCAGAACGCCCTCGGGGTTGGAGCGCACGAAGCTGCCCAGCGCGTCCTGGAACGCCTCCGACGTCACGCCCAGCGCCGTAAGCGGCAGGTCTGCCGTCAGAGGCGCCTCGCGCGCTGCCTTGTTCACCTGCCCCTTCTCCAGCCGCCTCTGCCTTTGCCTGCAGATGTTCCCATGTCCCAACCACTCAGACCCGTGTCATTTGCATGCATGCTGCGTCTTCCCCCGCTGCTGAGCTTTGTAAGGTGGCACGTGTTCCTGGAGGCTCTCACTCCCCCAGTTGAGCACACGTCCCTGGATTGTGCATGTCTTGAGGATCCCTGACTCAACAGGAGCAGGTGGCGTTATGCCATTGGTATCTGATGGGGGAGAAAGGCAGGCACCTGTTGCGGCGCAGGGCCTCCTGTTCCATGTCGACAAGGCTGCTGAGGCGGCTGGCGCGCTCGGCGCCGGCCGGGTCAACCTGCTGCGTGAAGCGGTCGGCGTTGCGCGCCAAGAACCCAAACTCGCGCATGAACGAGCGCGCCGTCACGTCTATGCCGTCCTCCCCATACGCAAACTGCACAATCGACCTGCGCACCACTAAATTGTGTCAGACAAGCAGCCTCATAGCAGACATGAAGAAACACCCTCAGCGGGACAACAATAGAGAGGAGCTCATTCCATGCACAACAATGAATACCCTTGAAGGAGGCTGTGGGAAAGCACAGGCATCAAGTAACTTGCATTGGAGACGTTGCGTTGACAGGTATCAATATCATCAATCTGGGTGATCTTGAAGTGAAGAGGGGCCCAGTGAAGTTAAAGGACTGAGCAAAGAGGGCAGCAGAGGAGGGGGAGGAGGGGGCATGCCCGTCGCAGTCGTCGCGGACGGTGTGGTCGTAGTGGATGCGCAGGGGTTCCAGATTCTTGATGAGGCAGCGCTGCAGGTAGCCGCTGCGGCTAGTCTTCACCGTGGTGTCCACCAGCCCCTCGCGCCCCGCCATGCAGTGGAAGTAATACTCCTGCGCGACACGCCGCTCAACAAATATAGCAAAGTAGCCCAAGGGATCCACTCTTTGGCAGCGTTGACCGGATTTTTGTGAAATACAGGGCTGCAAGGAGGAGTAGAACGCACAAGAAGGGTGAAGCCAATGTCACATGGCGCAGCCAGAGCTCCAAGTGAAATCTTATGGAAGTATACACAAATCTCACCTGGGGCCTGAGGCCGGTGAGGAAGCGGTCGCCGATAAAGCCGCCGGAGCGAGCACCCGGGTCGAACGGCGCAAAGCACGGCAGCGTCTTACCTGATGCCATCCGCGGCACTCGCCTGCCCTCCAGCTCCTGCGCGCACCCTCACAACCACCCCTCAGGTACTGGCAAAGCCCAACAGCTCATATACTCCTTCAGGCAATCCAACCTCTCTCAAGGTGTAATCACAACCAGGAGGAATGAATCAGCAAACTCCAAGAGGAACGAGCCTATGCAGGAGACTGCCAAGCTTGTTGCGGTCATGGCATGCACGGACTAGTTTGTCCTGGCGAGTGCAAATTCACTCTCCGGGTCATTCTCCCAAATCCACAGGGTGAACTTTGCAACGAGCAACACGTGCTGGGCATATTTCTGACACAGGAAGCAAAGGAAGTGAGGTGCATGCCTGCTGGCCCAGCAGGGCGGAGATCTGAGAGAAGTTGACATTGGAGCCCTTGGCACCAGAGACTGTCATGAGGGAGAGGCAGTTGAGCGGGAAAGGCTTCTGCTGCCCATCTGGCAGGCAGACCTTGACCACGTCGCTGCCCAGAGGGTGCAGCGCCGCCGTCGCCACCGCGTCGTGCCCCGCCCCGGCCTCCTTGCTCTGCCGGTACCGCTGCGCCAGCGCCTTCTGAATCGCGCCGCGCGTTCCCTCCCACACCTCCTCCTGCAGGGTGATTGTTGAAACATTACAAAACGAAATTGAATCTGAGCTGCAACTTCCAAATGAAGCTGTCAAGAAGCCACGCCAGCCTGCCAGCATGCTGCAGCACAGCACAGGCCACGCAAGCTGTAACTGCGAGAGCGACTGCAGGACCCCGCAAAGCGTCACTATGTCCAGGGAATCATGAGTTTCTATTCAAAAATTGAGGAGGAGACTTCAGGCTCACTGGGATGTCAGACTGCGGCTTGGGCTTGGCGCTGTCTTTCCCTTGCAAGAGCTGGGGAACCTCTTCGCCCACGAAGCGCGCCGAGGCGGCCAGTGCGGCCGTCTCCGCGGTGTCCAGCAGCTCCGTCCGCGCACGCTCGGCCCGCTTGACAAGCAGCAGGTCGTCGTAGCCGCAGGTGAAGCCTTGCATCTGCAGGTAGTATGTCAGCAGCCGCGACAGCGCGCTTATGAAGCTGCCCGCCACCGCGTTGCCGTACAGGTCCTGCACGCACCTCACATTTTTATCACTTGACAGCCTCGCCTCTAGCACAGCTGTGTCAGTCATCCAGGGATGCGGCCGTTGTGAACATGCAGGCATTGCATTCAGTTGCTACGCATTGTGCTTGGCAACAGGATCACAGGCCTTGTGAATCTGCAGGCGTTGCATTCAAAGTGCAAGGCACGGTAATGTGATTGCAGCACAATCACACAGAGATTGCGGCGTTGGTCTCTGTACAGGAGAGTTAGAGAAAGGGCAGCAGCAGACCTGCACGGCGTGGACGAGACCGAACTTGCCAAAGACTGCCTTGTCGAGCACGCCGGTCACGAGCTCGCCGTTAACCACCAGCATTTCGCCTTCGCCGCTCTTGGGGAAGGTGAACTCCACATCGCGGCCATTCAGTGAGTAGTGCACGGTGCCGCCCTTGCCCCAGAAGTCCGCCGGCACCTTGGTCCCCGCCCGCAGCGTCAGCGGTGGCATCCCCCTTGTGAAGTGCGCCAGCACCGTCGACAGCACCTGTTCCATACACAGCAACCCCTTGTTACAACCTTTCTTCGCCGCCTGCTGGAGGTCACAACGTCTCAGAATGAATCTACTATGGGGATGATGTATTTGTGTGGATATGCCAAAGTCAGAGGGCAAGAAGGTCTCTGTATGTCTCTGCTTTTGGGACAAAGTGAATGTGTAGGTCATGCTGGAGAGGCGGAGGCGCGCCTGTTTGCCGGTCCAGAGGGGCTGCGGCTTCCAGATGGTGGGAGGGGGCACTTGTAGGTCGGTCACGTCCTTGAGGCCGGGCCGTGCGGGCGAGCAGCATGCGTACACCAGCTGCATGAAGTCCGACCGCGTCAAAAAGGTGTCCCGCTTTGTCAGCTTCACCCCGCCCACCACGTGATCCTGCAACAGCACAAGATAACATCCATCACTCCAGCCCCGCCCAAAGGGTCCCTTCACAACACAAACCTGTTTTGAGCGGCTAGTGAGCCACCCAGAATGTTTGCAGAACCTGCAGAGCTCTCTATCATAAATCTTCAAAGCGCGTCATGCATGCAAGGAAAACGCAGTGGTTCAGCCCACAGCATGATGCCCAGAGTGAGGTTAGTAAGTACCTGGATGAGGCCGCGCACAGGCTTGCCGTCTGTGGGCACGATGTACTGCTCGTCGGCGTGGACGATGCCGTAGCCCTCGGCGCGGCCGTGGTTGTCCTGCGGCAGGTGCAGGTTGATCTCGTCGCCGTCAAAGTCCGCGTTGAAGGTCGCGCAATTGGCGTAGTGCATGCGGATCACCCGCTCTCCCTGCGCATGCCATGCACAACCTTGCCTTCACCACTGTGCAGTGAAAGACAGCAGAAACCCAACTGCAGGAAGCCATTGATGCGGGCAAGGATGATGCTCGCATTTATAATGCACACGACGGCCGCAGGAGCATATTTTAAACATGGTATTCTGCATTGGCCAAGGATGATGCTTATATTGATGAACCACAGGACACTGCCAATGGCTGCACAAGCAGAGGTCTGCATGCAAGCAATGATCCGGCAAGCACACCTTGAGGACACGGGCGCGATGGGCCATGAGGCCGGGCTTGTGGAGTGTGGGCTGACGGTTAGTCAGCAGCAGGTCGCCGTCTCGCAGGTGCCGGTACACAATCTTGCCCGCGCCGCTCCCGCCGCTGACCGGGCTTCCGATCTTCCGCCCGCGCGCACCCGCCTCCTCCACGCCTGCCTTGGACAGCAGCAGCTTCGCCACTGCCTCCCTCCTCTGCACAGAGCCAGAAATCCCAGACTTTCAGCTGCTATCATGGTGGAAATCTAAGAAGCAGTGCGCACTGCAATGCACCGTTTTGACATGCCAAGCTTCTGTAGTATCTTAATATATTACTTTTATCATTATTATTATTACACGCTTTTCCTGCCAGAAGCAAGGTGCGTCTGCAGACAAGC
>JADEYI010000753.1_pt1 | contig 36192 bp, 59 predicted proteins | sample 8542331 | NCBI WGS metagenome assembly JADEYI01 (sample SAMN16510988, study PRJNA670497) | mine drainage metagenome | isolation source: biofilm near Copperflume 1 | place: Germany: Marsberg coppermine Kilianstollen | collected 2018-02 | reverse complement strand
AAAATATGGTCCAATGCAACCTCCAGGCAACGTTCCCTCCTGCTGTGTGTTAAAGCTACCAGTATCAAAAATATGGTCCAATGCAACCTCCAGGCAACGTTCCCTCCTGCTCCGTGTTAATACTACTGTTACTATTATTACACGCCTATCCAAGCCAGATTAGGCTTAGGTGCGTCGCAGCAGTGTTTCTATGACAACCTTCCAACTCGGCCTATCTTGGCACCTTCTCTTTGATACTACTAATGTCAAAAATATGATTCATATTTTCACTGCAACCTTTACAGTCCTTTGGACTAGGTACCTCGTGCTGTCGCTTCATGACACACATGATGGCTGCACACCCACGCATCGTTGGAGCTAGGCGAATGCATGCAATTGAATGCGAATGGCCAATTTGCAAGTGATCTAGTGCTTGACAAGCTGCTTGAATCTTTCAACCTATGCCCTGCACCTCGTTTAAGCTAAAGGCATCCGCATTATCATTATTCTTTTAAACCGTTTTCCAGTCCTTAAGCACTAGGGACGTCAAGCAACACCTGGATTATTGCACTCCAGTCTTCTTGATTCTTGCACTTCCTCCACCAGTCATTCGCATTGATGGGGCAAATGTTCTTCCCTGCAGGCGGACCAGTGCAGCCACAACACACGCAGTGCTGTCAGATGACGAAGAGGACGAGCTGCTGAGTGGGGACTCACTCTGGGAGGACGATCGGCAAGCCGCAAAGGTAGTAACCTCATCAGCCTCCTTTATAAGAAGGGGAGCACAATGTTCAACGGCTGAGGTCATATGGATCGTACTGGTGGACATCTGAAGGTATCTATGTCACAGAAACATTTGGGAAATTAATCTGAGGATGGTGCTGAATTAGTCATTATAGTAATGGAATCACGTGGGTGGGCAGGAGGCGGGCAACGCCGATGGGCAGCAGCTGGGCAGCATGCCCATGACTAACTCGGCGCTGAAGCTTGCCAAATGGATGCAAGTGTACGGAGAGCTGCTCAGGTGCTGCCTATACCTGCCATGCATTGGCACATTATTATTATTATATTATTATTATTACATTGGCAAATGTTCGGTGCACATTTCACTCAGGGCCGAGTCGCAGTGCAGCATGTCGACGCTGTGACACAAAAGCAGCCACCATCATGAGTCATGATGCATGACTAAAGGATAATGGAGGCTGCATAATTGCGTCAGCTGTAAATACTGTAGCTCATGGGCAGTTTAAAATGGCCCATGACAAGAGTAGTGTTTTAGCATGCGTCCGGAATGACTGCATTACAGCAGAGGCAGTTGCTCCAGGTGCTGCGACAGGTGCTGCAACAGGGACTTAGCGCTCTTGAACACCTTGTAGACTACAACAAGGCATGTTCCCTGTGCAGGAGCCTGCGGCCGGCTCCGTTTGTGTACCGGGGCATGTGCGAGCTATTTGAGATGTATCTGGTGCATGTCTACGTGGCCTTCAGTGATGTCAGCCTGGCTGACATGCTGGACTCCGAGGCCGCTGAGGTCAGCGTCTCTTGTGCCATCATCATAGCTTTCATCAATCCCATGCAAATATTGAACGCGCTTTGTGCAAGTGCACAATCTTCATGGGTCTCAGTTCTCGTGCACAGTCTGGGATATCTCTAAGGATGATTCGGTTAGGGCAGGTAAGGAAAGAGTGAGTTTGGCATGCATGCATGCTTGCTTGTCTTGTGCTGAATGCGAGGTAGCAGATTTGCCTTGCCAGTATCCCTGCAACCTGCGCTGATGATATCATTTCAAATTCAAATCATACCGGGCATATGCTAATACAGTATTTTGTGTGCAGGCCAAGCAGGCAGAGGCGGTGTCACCCAGGCTGAGGGCCACACTTGTGAGGATTGTGGCCGGGCCGCTGGCCAAATTCAGGGCATCCCTAACAGCCAGGCAGAACAAGTGGCTGCAGCAGCTTGCCAAGGACATGGGTGCGAGTCTGATATGAAAATTCTCATCTAAGAATTCATGAAAGAATATTTTCAGGGCACTCTGGCGGGGATGAAAGAAATGCTGCTCGGAATCTGAGTGGGACAGCATCTTGAGGGAGTCAGAACGGACATTGCGCTCTGGTTCAGAAGGCCTTCATCTTCATTCATTCATTGCAATTAAAAAAACAAGTTGGTACATGGATGCTGTGAGGTAGTAGATGCAGAGACTCGAGATTCTGGCTGGCTCGATTTTGGAAAGTCCCGATTATGAGAAGCCCGAAAGTCCCGGCGTTCTGCTGAACGGGCCGTCCATACCAAGGCACTGCAACTCAGCTTCGTTGAGGGGTTTAAGAGACTGTGATTAAGCACAAAAAGGGTGGGATGCAGGTGGGGAGGGCAGTCAGTTTCTGGCACACCTGACGATGGCCGACAGGAGAGCAGCCTCCACAGCAGCCGCCGCGCCGCCGTCAGCCGCGGCTGCTCTTGCGCAGCTGTCCGCCTCTCCCTCAACTAACCCCAAGCTCTCGCACTCAGGTGCTTGCCGAAAGCACCTTGCCGTTTCTGCTCGGCATGTCTTTTGTTTATTGAATCCAGCTGCTTGAGATTCATGCCTGGTGGACTCGGGGAGACTTCAGTCGGCAATGTCCTTGCATCTGTTGTTTGGCGGTGTCAAACCCTCTCCATTTCAAGAGTCTTCACGGTTTCTGTGCATGCATGCAATAAATTCAAGCGCCATGCCCGTCTTTGAAGCATGCATGCTTGGCAATGCTCCTTAGTAAGAGTAAATTGACTGTGCCACCAGTGAATGACCAATGAAAATCAGTTGAGGTGCGCATCTGCTGTCCAGGTAATCAGTGGGGTCTGCAGGAGAGAGTGGTGGCGGCCGCCTTGCTGGAGGCATTTGCCGAGCAGCTGCGGCAGGGGAAAAGCGCAATCCAGGCGCTGCTGCCGGCCGCAGAGCATCCCTCGCTCGACGCGTTCTTCACCCGCATCGTTGACGCTGCAGGTAGGTCTCCCTGCATGAATAAAAAAAACTTATAAAGTTGAAGCGACCCGCGTTCCAGTGTTTCAAGCTCTGACAATCCAAACGATACAAGCTCTGACGATTGCATTACAAGCCTCTCCCGAGTGTACTCTCTGTCTGTTAGTATACAGGGTTCAAGACACATGCCTTGGAGGTATCCACTTCTGCTGCATGGCCTGCAAGTAGCGATGAACGCTTCAGCTTGGGTGTATTGTGGTGTGCAGTGCAGTCCGCTGGATGAGAGCAATCAGCGGCCCACGTGCCTGCTCGCATTATAGTTTGCTATGTGAATTCTGAATGCGCGCGCCTTTCAACTGCAGGTGACGTGACCGACTGCCTGATGCGCTGCGGCGCGCGGCTGAACTTCAACCTTGCCAGCACCACCGGCACAATTGCTCAGCAGTTCTGGGACATCTCCCAGCCGCCCATGCAGGTCTGCATCCATTTCCTCACAGTGCGCACTTAGGGTTGCGAGTTTACGCCGTCAGAGAGGTCGACCTTCGAAATTACGGCACCGTAAAACGCCGTAAACCGTAACAACCATAAATTACCGCACTTTTGAGAGTTCACCATGAACAATGATGCTCGACCCAAATTGGGTGGGAAACGGTTCAGGACGATGATACAAGACCTCTGCTGCTCATACCATGACAAATGATCTTATATTTTACCATCTAGGGGGTCTTTTGTGTTTTGAGGCAAGTCGACCGTCAGTAATCCCCCCGTAAATTAGGGTGTTGTACGTCAGATTGTCAGCACCGTAAACCGTAAGGCTCGCAACCCTTTGCGCATTGCACAGCCATTGAATGGCAGCTTCTTGTTTGTAGGCATGTCGCAAACTGCACATCTATGTTCGCCCTCAGAACAGGTCTATAGAGTGACACGCATGCAGAGTGCTCAATTTTAGGATGACCTGGCCGATAGTAGTGGGGGCCGTTGAATTGTGTCCATGTCAGGTAAGACAAGGCCTCAGTGCATGTCAGATGCAGTAGAGTATGCACATGGAGCTTTTTGAGGAATATCTGTTGCATGCACGCAGGCATCGCGGTGGGTAGAAGATGTGTGCAGGCAAGCCGGCTACTTTGGGGAGAAGCTGGCGCAGGTGGCCGGCCTCACAGAGCACCACAGATCCCAGGTAATTTGTTTCATTTCATTTGATGGGCTGCTGAAGGATCTCTTTCCAGTCAGATCATTCAATCAATGATCAGGCAGCCTGCTCCGAAAGGGCGTCCTGATCATTTGGTTATGCTCTCTTTGAATTCTGATGCGGCATTTCTATGCATGCAGCTCTGGTGTCACGCGGTCCAGTTGCTGGCGGAAGTACTACTGGAAGTCATCAGCAGGATCAAGGGGCGTTGCAGCGCCATCGGCAGAAATGCAATCGCCTCGGACGTGCAGGCAACTTCTTGACGCTCATGCTCTTACACAATTTTTCAGTCGATTGGCGTTATGCCACACTGAACCATGGGAGCCCCGTCAAACATGCAGTTGTATAAATAGAGTTCCCCCCATTCTTAAGAGCTTGTATTTGGGTGCCAAGGATGGCAGATTGGTTGTTCTGCATTCCCAAGAATTACTGCAGGAGATTTTCCAGTGGGAGGGCTCGCAAGTGTTGAGTCAACACTGTTGAGAGTTGAAGCTGACTGGCTGCACAGGAGGCCATGCATGCATTGAAGTCCTTGGCGCCCATAAGCGCAGCCGTGGCAGCTTGTTTGGAAAAGAGCTCGCGCTTGGTGGACGTCTACATCAAGGCAAGTTCCTAAACAATTCCTTCCAATAGCAATATGCTACTGGTCAATAGCATTTTATGCCAATTGCCCCGACAGGGCTTGCAGGTCACCGCATGTGTACCTATGCTCCTTGCCTGCGACTTGTGATGGGGAGCAAGATTTTTGATGTCCGCAAACGTGTGTGAGTGTGCATAGGCGTTTTTCCTGACTGAGGTGGAAGAGTTTGGGCAGTGGGCCGTGACACATCCAGAATACACACGGGAGCAGCATATTGGCCTGGCGACCGCAGTGGCACAGTTCAAAGGGCTGAAGAAGAAGGATCAAGCTATATTTGTTGCCCAAGTGGAGGCTTTCATGTTGTGAAGGTAATGTGAGGTATCTCGGGAAGCTTCCTTAAATTCTGTTGAGCACCATCATGGTGTGACTGGGCGGCTGCTCCTGCGCAGCTGCATGCATACATGATCGCATGCATGACGTGGCAAGACGGAAATATACTTGAAGATGCAAAAGTCTTGAGCTTGCAGAAGAAAAACGTGTGTGGTCATTAGCTGTAAAATATGAGCTTCAAATTTTCATCAAAAATGGAAAATGGGGAACATTTCATGCCTAACCAGCATTTAAGGGAACGCCTACATACGACGGAAATTATGTGTCTTGAGGGAGCCATGCTGCCTGATCACAAAATTGTCTAGGGCACGCACAGGTCTGGCCTTTATCCCCAGATGGCTTGGAGGTGCTTGTGATGGAGACTAGGCTGCGCTCGAAGCGAAAACAGAGCGAAGAAGAAGCTGCTGCATTGCAATCCCAGATTCTTACAAGGAACACTGTTAAGAAAGCTCGGGCCTCTGGCATCGCTGCTCCCCTGATTCAGGAGCACAGGGAAGTCGGGACACCGGTTGTAAACGAGGGATCGCGGCATCAGAGTCCGGTCGACACTCCAGAAGGCAACGAGGTTCCCCAGGCTCGCAACAGGGCGACCCCACGGGCTAGGCCTCCAACAAGGCAGCAGGCAGGAACAAAACATACATCAGGCAAAGGAAAGCAGGCCAGATCAATTGCTGCAGAAGACGCTGGTCCTTCCAACGCAGAGCAACGCCACGCAGATTTAGCCTTGAAGGAAGAAGCCACCCAAGCGCAAGACGAGATGGAGAGGCAGAGGAGAGAAGACAGCGATGATGCACATGGCAGGGAGGGCGCAGACGATGAGGTATGCCAGGGTTCTCAGGCCACTTTCCTAGTGGGTGTCCATGAAGGCTGTGATAAGTGAAGAACTTCGTCAATGCATGGCGCCTCTCGATCAAGCCTTGTTTACGGTATTTATGCACATGGAAGCTGCTACACTCGCTGCATGACCTCTGCGAACCACTTAGACGTATCTCCTCAGCAGCTCCTGACAACCATGCTGTGTGGTGTGGTGCCTGCATTTGGGGTGCAATTTCAACGCATCTGCTTGACGATCGTGATTGCTGCAGGACAAGAACGCCCAGGACATCTTTGGGAGGAACTTTGGAAACGCAAGCAGGTGTGTGACTCTGGCAGCTTCTCCTGTGGATCCTTAACCAAGCTGTAGATGCTCTGATTGTTTTGCGTCTGATGCAAACATCTGATGATATGACTCACTAAAACTTTACTGTGGTCGTGCAGTGCCCTACAAGGACTGTTGCGCAAGCTTGGAGCTGGTTTCGATGACATCGTCCCATCTGGCGGCCTCTCAAGCGCGCAGCTCAAGGTGACGACTGCACCCTGCATCCTGTTTCCGGGCTACACAGCAATGCACTGCTCACATGTGGGGCGGTTGTTGAGCTGAACACCATCAGCTTGGCAGACTGGCCCAGATCTGTGCGAGCCGCGATTGTTAAATGTGCCTGCTATACCTTCCATGCATATGTTTTGGAATCTCTCCACGCGCCAAAACACCTCACATGCGGCCGAGCTATAACTTAGCACGCCACAACACAACGCTGAGAACAAATCGCAGCCGGTCATGCGAGAGGACAGTTGTGATAACGTTTGGCCAGAGTTTCTAGTCAGACCAAATTGAGAGATTTGATGCTGTGGGTGCAGGGGTTCCTGGTACAGCTGCGCCAGGACGATGATGAGAATGCACAGCTGGATGCGCTGAGCCAGCTCAATGAGCTGCTGTCCATCTCCAACGAAGAGTCCCTGAGTGTCTTCCCTGTGGAACAGCTCGTGCCCGTGCTGGTGCATTCACTACTGCATGCTGCTCGTTTCCATGTTGCATACATGTGTGTCGAGGACTGTGCTCTGCATGTCAACTTATGGCCACCAGCTTGCTTGAAGCGTTTTGGCAAAACACAGGAGCCTATGCGATCTTTCATGGCCATTTCTCTCTGTAGTGTGCTTGACTCCCAAGCATGTTTTGCCCTTGACGCTGCATGTCTTGCCCACAATGCTGCTCTGAGAGCTTAGTCATTGTCATTGCAAAGACTGAGAGAACCCCCGGTGTTTATGCCCTGGGTGAGAGTGAGCAAGATGTTGTTGGATGCGTCTAGCTCATGCCAATGCCGCAGATGCACCGTATGTGGAAAGATTGAGTCTGAGGCACCGCCGCTGCGCAGGTGCACCTGCTGAACTCAGAGCATAACCCGGATATCATGCTGCTGGCCGCGCGCGCGCTCACATTCCTGGCGGACGTGCTGCCGTCCTCCTGCTCCTCCATCGTGCGCCACGGGGCCGTGCCGGCCTTCTGCGCGCGCCTGCTCACCATCGAGTACATCGATCTCGCCGAGCAGTCCCTGCAGGTGCGCGCACTTGCCCCGTCTTCTCCCGATCCGCTCAGTTGCGGGAGCTCATCATGAGCTGCTCAAGCAGGACGGATCTGCAGCACAGGGTCAGGGCATTGTCTCAGATGCTTGGCAATGCCCAAACTGAAAGTAAGCTGAACATCTGAAAAGTCGCCCTTCTCTTGCACTGCTGCCCATCTCAACGAGCAGATCGTGATGGTTTTAGCCTCTTCCATATGCAGAGGCTAAAACCATCACGATCTGCTCGTTGAGATGGGCAAAAAACAGTCGGTGTTGCATACTATCAATGTCAGGGAGGGAAGTCTCAAGAACAAGACCAGTGCTTTACCTCAGGATCTAGGCCCAGCAATAATTTGTTAGCGCAATGCCCAGTGATGTCATTGCCACAAGGCATCTTTACAGATTTGCAGAGGGCATACCCAGCTCAAGAACGTACCAAAAGCCAACATTGTTCACATTGTTTTGAGGTCCTCAAATTGAGGACTTATCTGAATGTGGGTGGGCGCAGATGTGCATGCATGCAATATTGTGTCCATGTACTGTAGTCAGCACCATAATTCCCGCACCCCTCGAAATGCGTGAAATGTTTGGACCATGTTTTTAAGAGTATTTTCTTCATTAAAATGATATTTCATCATCACCAATGGGTCGGGCTCAGCGAGAGCTTTCCAAAACTGGTCTCAAAACTGTCATAGGGTATATTTTTTGCATTTTAGGGTCTTAATTTTGGACCCTTTTTCTAGAAAAATAATTATTATATGCGGAAAATATGGTGCTGACTACTGTGCATGCAAGTCTCCTTTTCCGCGAAAACATGAGAACTCTTAGCTCTGTCCTGATAGCCTGTTGCGCTTTTGTGTCACGCAGGCGTTGGAGAAGCTGTCGGCGGAGCACCCGGGGGCGGTGCTGCGGCAGGGGGGCCTGGTGGCGGTGCTGTCCTACCTGGACTTCTTCCAGACGGGGGTCCAGCGCGTGGCGGTGGCCACCGCCGCCACCATGTGCCGCTCCCTCACCACCGACAACATCGACGCCGTCTCCTCCGCAGTCCCCATCCTCACCAACCTCCTCCAGTACCAGGTGCTTCTATTGTAGCTATTTGCAGAGGTTTCTTATGGTTGGGCGTGAGAGGGGATTCTTGTGCATTGAAATGCATGCAGTTAGTGTAAGACACTGATTATGGGGCAAGAATGCTGTCTCCATTTTCACCAACCTACTCCATTACCAGGTGCCTTAATCAAAAATCGCCCCTTTTTGCCCTGGTCCCGGAATGATGGGCGTTGGAGATGGATGGTGTGTTCCACAAGGCATGCAAAAAGTGTGATGTGGCAGAAGCATTTGGGTAAGAGGCACTAGATGGACAGTTCCTATCCTCACCTCCTCCAGTTCTCTGGCCTTCCCTGACACCAGAAGGAAATGGGTTTTGGCGTTTGCTCGTTTGCTTGCTTGTTTTAGAGTTTGCTGCACCTGTTGGAATTCTTTCTCTCAGGAATACATGCGTGCATGACGGTAAGATTATACAGAGTCTTGATCGGCAGTGCATGGTTGCTGCCAGCAGCCTTGCAGTTGTCAGTATGGCTTTGCAACGTTTTCTGTTGTCTTGACGCGGAGCTGTGCGCGGCAAGGGTGCTCTTTGTTGCCATGAGACACTGAGAACTCTCAGCTGCCAACATTTCTGCATCTTGACCGTAGTTGGTCTTGCACTGGCGTTTAATGCAACGGACCGATGATCACAATTGATTGACTGACATTGCACACTCACTTATTGTATCTTATCATGAATCAGATACTGTGCAGTACCATCATTGCTTCACCAACCGTGCTTTCACCAACGCAGACTATAGTAAATATAAATTCCTGTGTCACTGTTGTACAAATGGGTGATAGCCTGCCTAGACCATGTGCAGAAGAAAAGGAATCAGTGGTAAAACCCAGTGCCTGTACAAACTGGCAAGCAAACTTGCACACAAGGCTGCAAATGGCAAATAAATGATCTGGCTTGTTCTTATTGTGCTGCAGGACAGCAAGGTGGTGGAGAACGCGTGCCTGGCGCTGTCGCGCATTGCGGAGGCGCTCGCGCACAGCCCGCAGCACCTCGACATGCTCTGCGGCGCCGGCCTGGTAGGCAACGCCGTGCAACTGGTGGCCGTCTCCGAAACCGGCAGCATGACCGCGCAGCTGAGCGTGTCCACCTACTACGGCCTGATCAGGCTGTTGACCACATGCGCGGCCGGGTCACACTCGGTCGCTGAGTCGCTGCTGACGGCCAACATGTCCACCACCATGCGCCGGCTGCTCATGAGGTAAGCACCTCCAACTGCTTGCGCAGATCTCTTGTATGTACTATATGTTTCGTGAGGGATTGGTTGTGAGAGTTTTTTAAGGCTACATCCGGAGTTGCGTCTCCCGGCAGTATGCTGTTAGACGGGCCCTAGAGCTCCCCCAGAATATTAGAATGTCTGGGTTTAGTTCTAGGGGAGCTGGAGTTTCGCCTTTGGGCATACTGCGTGCCCAAAGGGTTAATGGGCCTCCGATCTCGACATGTTGTCCATGCATTGTTGAAGCGGTGGCATGCAGTGGCGCCATTGCTTTCATAGCTGGCCCCCAGGGAGATTACAGGTGGTGTGCTTGGTACTCAAGGCACATCTTCGATCTTTGTACCTGTGGCTGTAAAGACGGCGCTGTGTACTGTGCAGCTCAACGCTGTTTTCAACTTCGACCACGTCGGCGTCGTCGGTGCTGCGCTCGTCAGACCAGCTGTACGAGGTGGTGTCCCTGTCTGCGGAGCTGTTGCCTCCCACGCCCGACGCCTCCCGCTGCATCTTGGAAGCCCTGCCCGCCACCGCCGACCCAGGTGCAGCTCTCCTAATTTTCATGCAAGTCGAAGCACAGAACTGTGTAGGCATCTGTAGTGTGATGTGCAGGATATTTAGAGACGCATGCATGTGCGGCGCCTGGACAAACTGGCATCGCAACAAGCAATGGTCCACACCTCGTCATAGCACATGCTTGGGTCTTACGGCCTCTGCTCTGGATAGTATTAGCTAAATACGACTCCCACTGCATGGACAGGGAACCAGCTTAGGAAGCCAGCCTATAAATGATCCAGCTTGTCAAAGGACACTGGGAGGGTTCCTGAGTGTGTTGAATGACGTTTGCTCATCGCCAGCATGCTTATATTTGCAGAGTGCAGGTTCTGAGTCAGCATGGCTGTGGTGTGGTGCGCAGGTCAAGTGTCGGTGGTGTCGGGCGGCCTGACGGACGGCGCGCTGCGCAAGGCGTTCATTGCCAGCAACCCGGACGTGCTGCAGCAGTACTCCTCCGACCTCCTGGGCCTCGCCATGCAGGTCTATGGCAGCACCGTGCTCGCCTCGGTGCGGCCCAGCCAAGTCATTTGCACTTTCTCCCTTTACTTTGAGTGCGCCCTTGATGTGTATTAAAGTTTGCTAGTCTTCTCCTTTTTATGTGCATGCAGACATGCAGGTTGTCATAGTGGTATTATGGGTCGGCTCTTTCCATGGAACTGTCGCATGTGCCTGCACTCATGCAGGACTACACTGAGACAAGAGGTGCATGCATCCACATGATGGGCCCATGCAAGGATTCGAAGATGCGAGATGCAGAAGGGCAGTGTTTGGGTAACCTGCGGGTATTGTAAGGGTCCTGTCGATGTAGAAGTATCGCTTTTCTGCCCTTCACTGAAACGCTGCGGCCGTGCGCGCAGGTCAAGAACAAGTGCCTGCGCATACTCGACAAGGTGCTGTACTACAGCCCGCCAGACATGCTGCATGAGCAACTCAAGGGCCTGACCATCTCCTCGTTCATAGCGGGGCTGCTGCTGTCGCACGACCCCCCCACCCTCGCCAGCGCCCTTATCCTGGCAGAACTGCTCATGGCCAAGGTTCCGGACGACTACAGGCGGTGAGGCTACTTTACCCTCCCTCTTCAGGTTCTCATGTGTAAACTGCCAAAAGCCAGCGTACTTCCTGCACGTGGGTGTGTCACAACCTCATGAGGTGGGGTCATGGTGTCTCTATCTATAGGTGTGTGCAGAGTTCCTGAAAGGGCCAAAAAAAAATTGGACCTTGGTATGCAACGGACCTGAAAAGACATACCCTGATGCTGTCTAACACATTGTACTGCATTGTTGTCCAAATTTTGAGAGTTCTAGAGAGGATGCACGAGGCCTCCCTACCGTTGTTTGGGCAGCACGAATCATTTGCACAGTCATCTCCCGTGTCTTGCTAAGATCCTGTTCAAGTGCTGTGCCCTTGCTCTGTTCCCGTGTCTTTAACAGATAGAATTCAAAGTTGAAGAAGGCCAGTGACACAATCAATTCTTGGGAAACATGTGTCGGATGACTTCAGTTGGATAGCTTTTACTAGCAATCAAGTGTGCACTTGCAGGTTCTTCCTGAAGGAAGGGGTGGTGCATGCGATGGAGCAGCTGGCTGCTACGGCGCCAAAAGAGGAGCCCGAACCAGAACCCAAGCCAGAGCCTGCGCCAAAGAGCCGCGCGCCGACTTTGCGCCGCTCCAGCTCACGACTCAAGGTCAGTCTCCACCTGAGTATTTTCTTTTCCTTGCTGCCTTGAAAACTTGTGGGTTTCCGTAAGTCCCTGAAACATGCCTGGTATTGGTGCCGGTAGGGTGTCTCTCTGGGTGTGTGCAGAGTTCCTGAAAGGGCAAAAAAATTGGACCTTGGTATGCAATGGACCTGAAAAGACATACACTGATGCTGTCTGCCACGTTGTTCTGCATTGTTGTCCAAAAGTTCTAGAGTTCTGGAGAGATATGGTGTTATCTAAGCGTGAACGGGTGATATGCTGCGCGCAGAAGGACAAGGAGGATGCGCAGGATTCAGAGCCGCCCACGGAGCCGGCCTCCCTGCCGCCGGCACCCGTGCCCAAGCCCAGCCCCTCCGAAATCCTGCGCGAGGCCGCCGCCAAACGCGCAGCCGCCTTCGTCCAGGCATGCACTTTGATCTCCGTGTGCTGCATTACAGTGCACAACCAGACTATAATCTTGTATGGGATTCTGATACAAGTGTCCAGTGCCTGCTGGGCCCCTGCGTGCGATGTGTGTGGCTTTCACTTAGGCCTCCTCTTGACCCAATAAGAATACGAATGATTGTCTGTTGCTGGTCAGTGCACCAGATCTGGGCGTGGTGTGACACAGGCCAGCTTTCCCCCTGCAACAGGGACATTGCCTGTGCCCACCTGCTCCTGACCTGGTGTGCAACGAGCATTGCAGTACTACTCCTCCCCAATTCACCACCTCTAGCACGAAGCTGGGTGTGAGCTGCAGAGACTCAGCACAAGCTATGAAAATAGGGGAGTTGCAATCTGACGCAATCGTCACAAAATCGATCTTGGGCGGACAAAAAGACGCGCCTTGCGTCCTGCGCGCAGGCGCACTTTGCGTCGGGGGCGGGCGGGTCAGCGTCGGAGACGGAGGGCATGCGGCAGCTGCGGCGCATCGGGGTGGATCTGGGCCGCGAGGGCGCTGTGAGGGAGCTGCTGGCGGCTCTGCAGGATCAGGGGCCCGCCGCCATCTCCACTTTTGAGTTCCTCTCCAGTGGCGCCGTCAGCCAGCTGCGCGCCTACCTCCAAGGCGGGCCTCTTTCCCTACCCCGCTTAAGCCCAGAATTACGAAGTATCTGTAACACGTAAGGTATTTCTGTCGATCATCAGCTAGAATTATTATTGAGAAAGCAAACATGAGATATCATTTGGACAGTTCAATTCTTGCAGTGGCTGCATTATGCCCGTTGTCGTATTGTGAAAATGCACTTTCATTATCTTCCATCTGCATGTAGAGGGCATTACAGAGTCGGGAGTATGAGCAGGGCGCAGCTCATCAGGATACCAGCAGAAGTATCTGGGAAGCAAGACTATCGGATGCAATGTGCAGGTGAAGACCTTATGGACACGTCAGACGAGAAGCGGCTGCTGCAGCGGCTGCTCGCATTCGCGGATGACGCGCTTGTGCCGCAGCCGACGGGCAGCCCGCTGATGTCATCGCTGGTGCGCAAGCTGCACGAGGGTCTGGCGTCCACCGAGCGCTTCCCAGTCCAGTACAGCCAGCTCACTCCCACCGCGCCCTCCCTTCGTGCTTTCGGCGGCGCTGGCGGCTCCGCGGGTGCGATTTTTTGGCCAGTCGACTTCGAGTACATTTGCCTTTGTGAACACTTGGCTTGATGGAATATGTTTAATGGATGTTCCTGAGAGATGGGGTGATCAATAAAACCTACGGTGATCAGTAACAAACCCATCAGAACGATTGGCCTCGCGGCCGCTGTGGGCGCCACTTGTTGGTCATTGTGGTGCCCGGGAAGTCCAGACACGAGCGCATGCGTGCCACAACTTACTTGGGGGGTCCTCGGCTGGTGCTCCTGCAAATCGCTTGAGCACCGGCGAAGGCTCCTACAGTGTATTGGCAGAGCCAACTGCATGCGCTTGTATCTCATTTAACCTGGACCATATGCTTCCAGGTCAGTGAGCTTGGGCAAGTGTCCCTGTGTGTGACTACATGTCTGTCAATACTTTTGTACCTATCACCATATGACAAGGAGACCTTGCTAGACAGCCTTGGCCTGCAGAATATGTGATATGCAGACTCGTATACGGTAGTAGGACCACACGATGCACTATGTCCTGCCTCTTAATCAAGGAGGCATTGCCGTTTTGCTTGGCGCAGGCTCTCGGGTGCAGGACGTGGGCAGTTTGACATCCGGCCTGGCAGCTCTGGCGCAGCCGTTCAAGCTGCGTCTCTGCCGCGCGGGGCACGAGTCGCAGCTGCGCGACTACTCCTCCAACGTGGTCCTGATCGAGCCGCTCGCAACCATCTCCGCGGTGGAGGACTTTTTGTGGATGCGTGTGTACCGCTCCCCCAGCAGCGCCTCCCAAGCGGGGGGCGAGGCCCGGGGGCGCTCCCCCGGCGCGGCGGCCGCAGCCGGGGGCCCGGGGACGGCCGGAGCCGGCGGCCGCGGCAGCGCGCGCGCTGCGGCCGCTGCTGAGCTGCAGGTGTGTACACCTTACTTCTTCTATAACATGGAATCATACGTCACATGGCGGTGGTTTCTTGCAACATGTCATTCTTCTTTACTATCCAAAAAGCAGCTCCAACGTGGGCACAATGATTCAAGGTGTCCTGTATTCATGTCTGCTTCTCATATTGAGGTTTGCTTGACTTTCATTCTTCTATGGAATATTTCATGTCAAAGCTGTGATGAGGTTTTTAATTATGGTATCCTCCGCAGGCTGCAGCAGAAGCAGCAATGAAGGCTGTAGAGGCCGCAGAGGAAGCGGTTAGGCGGAACCGCGGATCAAGGGGCAGCAAGGAACCGGAGCCCGCCGCCAAGTCCTCCAAACGCATGACTCGCGCTCAGGTAAGGGAGTTTATCCAGAGTCCTGTCATGAAAACACGAATGCAGAAGCAAGGCTGCTTGCTGAGAGTGATGATGTTGTGTAGGCGGCAAGGGCGGCCGCTGAACTGGCGGATCCAGAGGCTGATGAGGAGGGGCCGTCCCCAAGAGGGAACGCTGCAGACGACGCGGCCGCTGCTGACATGGCGGATGATGACGCAGCCGAGGCTGCTGACGAGGACGATGAGGCTGAGGAGGAGGAGGTCATCATGCTGCAGGTCTGCGCCTTCCCCACTCTCCTATCTTCCTCTTCCCAGTCTGTTCTCTACAGGATTTCCTGCTGTGAAAACTCTGGTCCTCTTTCCAATCATCTTCATGGCTTGTGATGTTGGCTGCACGAAGTGCATCCTTCCTGCATCCCTGCCATATGTGTCTTGTGCCTTTATGTGTCTCAGGTAAAGCTCATCCTTAGGGTACAGTGAACAAAAGCTTATCACTACCGAGCCCTCCCCCCTCTGCTGCAGCTCTCATGCCATTGATACTTGCACACATGGCGCATATAAACAAGCATCTATCATGCCATTGGCGGCAACTGTGGACACATTGCAACGCCCCTAGGTAGTACTGAACCATGTAAATTGCAGCCCCGAGATTTTGCTGCTGCACTATACAGGGCGAGAATGGGACAGAGGAGGATGAGGACATGGAGGAGCACGATGAGGAGGGGGACGTGCAGTACGACGATGAGGAAGGCGCTGACGTGGAAGATGACGAGGACATGGGAATCGGCACCATGCAGGCACGCTGCCTACCTTCACCCTGGCAGTACAGGCAGCAGGGATCTATTGTCGGTTTCAGTCAACACTTCGTGCACCTTCTATGCGATCGTTATTGTTGATGGTAGCTCAGGTGAGGGGTACTTGTTTTGCGCCATTCCTTGTTGGAGGAGTTCAGATTCAGCACATGACAGGGTGCAGGAAGTAAGCGTAGGCTGATCTAGCATGTGATCGCTGCTTTATTTGTCAAAGATCTAGAATGTGTGGAACCTGACAGCAATGTTAGGCCCTCCTATACTTGGAGCTGCCTGTGGGGTTCTCTCTTCTGACCTGTGGAACCCGTCACCCGCGGTTCTCACAACCACGTCTAGTGCCAGGTGCTGACTTGTGACAGAGGAGTTTTGATGGCTTGTTGACACTGTATTTGGGTGAAGAATGTCCAGAAGCTTAAATTCGTGTCTCTGCGCAGGTGCACGACATGCATCTGGGGGACACTCCAGCACCCACACCTGCTCCTCCTGCACCGGCCGCGGAGCCGGAGGCCGCGGAGCCGGCTGAGCCCGCCAGGTGAGTGCACCTCACTCATCGAGATCGAGGCACTGTATGTCTGGCAACCAGATGCTGCCCTCTTCCCTCTTCAGGCCGTGCCAAGTAGGCAATGGAGGTTGCTCGCTTTTGGCGACTAGCTTCAATGCCATCTGGTATGACAGAGAAGATGTGAGAGCTTGTCGCAAGCAATTGCCTTGCGGCTCGTGGAGATGAGTGCAGGAGTGCCGTGGTTGCTTTTTGCGCCCTGGGCTGCAGCTACCTTCACTATATCATGCCGTGCATCCGCTGATGTGTCAAAGTGCCCATGCAGGACGCGCACAGCCCAGGGCCGCATGAGTTACGCGCAGGCGATCAGCGGCTCCGGCCGGGGGGCCCCTGCAGCTGCGGGGAATGCAGCGGGTGGTGGGGAACCCCCGGCAACTCCTCAGCAGCAGGGCGGCGCCGGGGAAGCTGCCGGCGCAGCTGCCGCCGGCGACGCCGCGGCGCAGCCGGCCGGCGGCCAGGGCGCGGCCGCGCAGCCTAAGCTGCGTTTCACACTAGGCGGCGCGCAGCTGGCGCCGCCGTCAACCATCTTCCAGGCTGTGCAGGTGTGTGGAAGCGCCAAGAACCGGCCAATTCAGGACTGTGTATTTGCAGAATTCCGTTGGTGTGAATTATGCTCCTGGGCAAGCAACTCGTTAAGTGTCAGTAGCTGTGCACTATTACCATCTATGCTGCGTTAACCCTTTGTCTGGCTGTCACTTCTGCTAATTGCTGGGCTTCCGCATGCTTCTTCACTGCACCCGAGAGCCAGGCATGCTGCCACTTCAGCTAGTCTGAAGGCACCACTTTCGTGGTGCACCTTGGAAAATTCCCCTCCGATGACTGATGTTGTGTCACACTGGCCACAGGCGGCCAGGCGGGCGCGAATGGACGCGGAGGGGCGGGGTCCGGAGCAGGACAGCGAGGTTAGCGCCCACCGCCGCGGCCGGCGCCTGTGGGAGGAGGTCCACACCATGTACTACAGCAGGTGAGCATGCCCACCGATAGCATGTTCCCAGATTAGAGTTTGTAGTCGAACATGTACATTCATCTTTACTAATTGCGGCCGTTTACATGTAGAACATTTACCGTGTTTCCATGGGTTGGAAAGGCATGTGACGATAGTATCATTTGTCACGTTATACATGATTTGCTGCATTGTTGACTGCACGCTTTAAAGCATCGTGCTGCCTCTTGAAGTTGAATTCCTCGGCCCAAGGAGCTCGAGAAGAGGTGCTCACTTCTGATGCGGATGGTGCTGGAATGTTTGCTGTCTCATGCATGCTCTGGGGGTCGGCCATCAATATCTGAGTCAACAATTGCGGCAGCGAAGGCAGAAGCAGCAAATGCCTTCCATGCCTGACGACTCTGAAGAATCGTGATTGTACCTCGTTGCTCACAGGTATGACAACGTGGCAGAGGAGGCGGCCAGCTCAGCACCAGCGGTGCCAGAAGAGGAGATGGCGGAGGCAAGCACATCCGAGGCAGCTGACGGGTCTCTGGCTGAGTCACCTCTGGGGGACCTGCTGAGCTGGCGGACCCCCGCGCCTGACAACGGCGCCTGCGAGCAGACGCAGGACCTGCTGCAGCTGCTCAAGCAACTCGAGGCCCTCAACAGGCGCGTTCCTTTCTCCTAAGTGTGTGTCAGAGGACATTTGAATACATCATTCGGGACAAAAGACTGGACAACAAGAGCAGAAGCATGTGAAATGCAGAATGCGCGCTTTGCTACCTTGACTGGTGGCATTTTCCTCTGTGGAGCCTCATTAGACCTGATATATATCTACAGAGGTAATGGCAGATTACAAGAGCATGAGATGCAGACATTGCATTTCTCGTTGTTCTCGCTTCTGTGCACTTTTGAAAGGGGCTTGGCCAAACCTCACACTGTCCTCTAAATATTCTCTAAGCGCACAGCGGCACTGCTGTCGCATCCCCGCTTTGCCGAGAGTTCCTTGCCGGCAGTTTTGCGTGAGGGTCTGGAGGAGTGCAATGCAGGAAGAAGACAATTTGACGCTTGTCCATTGCTGTACTGCCTTCTTTTCAGATGTTCATGCAGAGCTATTGAACAGGATACCGAAATGTGTAATGAGATGGTTGCTGGGTTTGCAGGCTGGCGCATCAGATCCCAGCCCACCTGGACAATTCTCCGGGCGCCCCCGGTCGGCAGCCCAAGACGCTGGCGCCGCTGGCGCGCGAAGAGTTCATCAGTAAGAAGCTGGCGCCCAAGCTGGCCCAGCAGCTCAAGGTACTACTTTCATCTCGCTGGAGCAGCTCTTTCTTGCCTGTCCAATCATTGGCATGCGTGCACAAGGATTGTATCTCCATGGGTAAGCGTGAACACTGCTTAGTCTGATCCTCCTGCTGACAAGTACTTGTACTCAGCCAGCAAGCATTACTACTGTCTGGAGGCTACCCTGTCACTGAAGTTGGGTCCTTCCTATCTTCATGTGGCATTTTGACATGAGCCTCGAGTCCATCAGAGCCCTTGTGCATCCCCTACCCATCAGTTTTCCTAACAATTCTCCACATTCCAGCCAGCAACTTACTCTGCCGCCAAGTGGCTGTGCTTCATTTCTGCTCTGGTCCCTGCATGAGAATTGATGTGCCTACATTTTTCTGTAAAACCGACAAGTCATATGGCAACGAACAATTGTTCATGGGTACATAAATGCAACTTGCAGGACGTGCTGGCGATCTGCGGGGCGGACCTGCCGCCTTGGTGCGCGACGCTGGTGTTTGACTACAAGTTCATGCTGCCCTTTGCGCTGCGATCGCGCTACTTCCACTGCACCGCCTTTGGCCTCGCGCGCGCCCTACAGCACCTGCAGCAGCAGCAGGCTGCCGAGGGCGCCGCAGCGCAGCCGCTCGACCGGGAAGCGCGCGAGCTGCGTGTCGGCCGCATCCAGCGCCAAAAGGTATTGGTGTCTGCTGATCCCTGTGCCACTTGCCGATATCTCAAACCTCGACTGGCATTTCTGCCACTTGTCAATTGCTTCAATCCGCTCTTAGATGGTTCTGTTGCCTGGTAATTCTCTTAGCTAGCATAGTGACATCTCTGCTTCTCTGCCCGTTTCACACACATTCACCCAGAAGCGTCATTGAACAGGTCCTTCCTACACCAAGCATGTGCATGTTGTCATGTCATTGAGAATGTGGAGTCATCTGCTTACCTGCTGTTTGCATGTGATGTGGAACACCGCGTTGCCAGGTGCCGAAGGTCTTCAATGGCGTGACAAGCAGTCCTTACTTGGGGTCACATGCTGTGCTTCCTTTCAAAAATCGAATCTTCTGATCAGAAGGGCTTCTTAACCGGCAAGGAGCTGGCAAAACAACAGGCTTCGCCCAATTATTGAAAATTCTGCGCACTGTGCATGGCAGGTGCGCATATCGCGCAAGCGCATCCTGGAGAGCGCGGCTAAGGTGTTTGAGATGTACGGCGCCAGCCGCGCGGTACTGGAGATCGAGTACTTTGGCGAGGTGGGCAATACAGAACTATACTCATAAGTGCAAAATCTCGGAGATTGAAGAATATGACAGTATGTAGTCATCAGCTGTAACCTGTGAGCAAATATGTAGTGTTATGTTGGGAAATGTTTGAAAATGGCAATGACTTCAGGTGGGCACGGGGCTGGGGCCCACTCTGGAGTTCTACACCATGCTCTCCCACGATCTCCAGCGCAAGGGCCTCGCCATGTGGCGTGGCGACGACTCAGCCGCCTCCAAGGTCGCCACCGGTGCGCGCCCCTCAGCGCTATCTGGTGTCACAATCGCCACTCGTGCCGGCCCTGCCTCCCCCACTGCGCACAGATTGCGGCCTCTGTCAGGACATTCTTTCGTCTCAGGGATTGATTCCCTTCCAAATTTGCAGTGAAATCAAGTACATGACTCTCCCGCCTTAAGTCGCCACTGGTGCGCGTCCTGGCCTCACGGCATTGCCGGCAATATTGCCTGACTCTTGTTTTTTCTGTCCGCCTCCATGTGGCCTGCCAAGCCAAGAAAATTGAGCACTTTGTGGGCCTCTGAGGCTTTGCTGTAGATAGTGGTATGTCACATCTAACAGTTGGGCGTTTTCGAGGAGGCGTAGCTTGTGCATGCAGCGTCTGCATTATCATGGCTAATCGATGCATGCCGTGTCTGTCAGACGTGGCACGCAGGAAAGACACTGGTTTTGTAATCATTGTACTGCTACATAGCAGCTTCATATGCAGTTGCCCCTGACAGTCACTGAAAAATCTGTTGGGCATATCCGCCGGCTGCAGGTGCGGCGGTGGCGTCCAAGGCGGAGGACTCGCGCATCGTGGTGTCGACGCTGCCGGCCCAGGCGGCGGCAGGCGAGAACGGGCGGCCAGACGCCTACGTGCAGGCTCCCCAGGGCCTCTTCCCTGCACCCATGCAGCAGTCCAAGGCAGCAGGTTTGTCCCTCTCATCATGTGACTAGTCCGAAACTCCCAGCAATTTGTTGAGTCCTACTGCAATGGGGCTAACTTGTGATCTGCAAGGAATTGATTCGCAGAATCAGCCTGCTTGCTGTCTGAAGGCCCCTGCTTCAGCTTTGTCTGACGTCGCTCTTCATGATCCCGGGAAAGCGGTAGAACAAATCAAAGCTTGCGCATGCGTGGGGATGTCATGGGAATGTGTCTTGGGCCTCACATTTATTGGCATGGCGCCTGAACAGGCAGCAAGGTGGTGGAGCGGTACCGTCTGCTGGGGCGTGCCATGGCCAAGGCCCTGCAGGACTCCCGCCTCCTCGATATCCCACTCTCCTACACCTTCTACAGGTGCGCCCCTGAACAAACGAACCTTCTATCTTGCTGTTCGCGTATGCATTCATCGCCAGAACGCTGTGGGAACTTATCACAGTATTTTGACCGCCAAGCTGCGCGCAAACATCAACGATATTAAGGAGCATATGCTGGCATATTCCATGCGCCCTGACTGGTCAGCAGTGTGTCTCTTGATGCTTTCTGCTCGAAAAACCCATCAGGATCCTTCTCCCCACGCAATCGCATGGAAGCAGATCCTCTCCCGAACGCAGCCTGTCCCAAGCATACATGTGCACGCACCTTTCTCCTGCAAATGCTTGAGGGTCCCATCTACATGACATGAGAACCTCAGGCTCCTCTGCACATGCACTGCACATGCTCCAATTGAGCCCATGATCCTCCCGTGGAGTGTGTCAAGATCCATGAAGCTTGTCTGCAGACGCCCGTTGCCTTCTTAGCAGGAACAGCGTTGGATACACTTCCTTGAAGAGTCTTTTCAAATGATGGCTGCAGGGCGGCGCTGCAGCGGCCGATAGACCTGTATGACGTGCGTAAATTTGACGCTGCGCTGGGGGCGTCCCTGGAGAAGCTGGCCTCCGCGCACCGCGCATGGGCCGCTGCCGGGTCCTGCTCAGCTCCACTGCTCGTGGACGGGTCTCCCATCGAAGACCTCTGCCTCTCCTTTGTGCTGCCTGGTGCGCTGCTTTATGGCCTGGTTTCTCGCTCTGCTCTGCTTGGCAGATTTGAAGGTGCAGGAAAGGATGGCAGGGCAGGAGAGCTGGGGATTGTGGAAGGGGACGCACTTGGGGAGAGGGTTGCGCGTCGAGCCATGCTGCAGCTTGGCATGGTTTGAAGCACAACTACCTCCTCTAAGTACGTCCCCTGGGCCAAGTGCTTTCCCCGGGCCTGCTCTGTGACTGTGCTGCAGCGCTTTGCCTTCATTGTACCTTGCCACTGCATCGCTTGCTCTGCTCTGGCACCGTGACTAGGGACTATGGGCAGAAAGTGGTGAAGTAAATATGCTAAGAAAGACACATTGTGGAGATTATCAGATACCATGAAACCACCGCGAGTTGCAACCTGGCTTTCCATAAAGCCATGGGGTTGCGGAATTGCCTCAACTTGATGCAATTCGATGACCTTTATTCAAGCGCCTTCTCTTCATCCTTGCTGAGTGCTGTAGGCTGCCCTCTGGGCGGCACCTTGTGGCAGAGCCCTGTTTAAAGCCTGGTCTATCTGCTCATGTTGTGATTCTCGTCTTTGCATGCTCAGTCCTACCCTGTGCTCTGCAGGCTACCCGGAGTATGAGCTGACGGCTGGGGGCTCTGAGCTGGTGGTGGATAAGCACAACGTGGGCACCTACATCCAGGCCGTGGTCAACGCCACGCTGCACGAGGGCATCAAAGCCCAGATGCAGGCTTTCAGGTGCACTCCCCTGCCAACTACGTTGCATCTCAGAAGATGTTAACACCTGCTGTGACATTGCAGACAAATTGCCATGGAGGCTTCCGGATACTGTTTTGCTGCCACCAGTCTGGTTTGTGTGCTTCCAAGCGCTGCAAAGAATTAGTCCAGACTGTAGGCAGCAAGAGAGCATCCTTGCCACTTGTACCAAGTGTCCCGTCAATTTTCCATGCTCTGTCCACCCTTTCTTATTGGGATTTGTTTAACACGCTCTCTATACTTTCATTGAGCGTAAGAACAAGCTTGGTGCGACGTGCAGCATGGCAAAGTGCAAACGCTGTCTGTCTGTCCAGGTTTGAATTCAAATTCTGTGTATTGCAGGGCGGGCTTCACAGAGGTGTTTGCGCTGGGAGCGCTGCAGTGCTTCCACGAGGACGAGTTGGAGGCCATGCTCTGCGGCGTCGGCGAAAAGTGGTCCGTCGACAAACTCGCCGAGACCATCAAATGCGACCACGGGTGCGCATGCTCTGTCACACCTTCGAGTCACACTAATTTGGATCATTTTGGCCATGTTCCTGAATCCCTGGAGGTTCACTGGGTCGATGAAGTGGATTTGGGACCTGGACAGCGCCGTGCTGCTTCACCAAGACAACTTGAGAGGGCACATTTAGGGGGTGTTTGATCAGTACAGAGTCTTGGTGGAATGGCCTTGTGGTTCCTGCGGGCGCAACTTGTCTCCCTCAGGTATGCTTCTCCCTGTGGGAATCCAGTGCTGGTGGACCATGCACATGTCTTGAGGCCAGCAAGGTCGGTGCATGATGGGCGAGACATGCTGGAGAATGCGCGCCCCTTGCGCTCTAGGGATGGTCGCAAGTCCCACAAGGATGGGGCGTTTCACAGGGAGGAACAGGACCTGCCTTTGCGCAGTGAAACTGTTTCATTGACCCCGTTTTTGCCTGTATGAAGTAAAGCACTGTACATCCTCTCCAACAATTTAATAATGTGGTCTGCGAGCCAATCATGTTGTTGGTGATTGCCAACAATCACGACTCTTTGACGATTTGCACGTCAATTTGTATACTTTTGCCAAGTTGGACATGTCGCGCTCGGTCTGGCACACAGATATTAGCGGGACAGATGGGCGGGCGGTCTGACGTGGGCTGTGTTTGTTGCGCGCAGGTACACACAGGAGAGCACGGCAATCCGGTACTTCCTGGAGGTGATCAGCGAGCTGGACGCGGCCGACCAGCGCCGTTTCCTGCGCTTTGTCACCGGTTCCCCCCGCCTGCCCCCCGGCGGCATCGCCTCCCTGCACCCCAGGTGCGCTCACTGTTCCACCGTCCTTCTAAATCTTTTTCACACCTGTTGCGCTGCGCTGGAAGGCTTGCGCCTCTACACAGTTGCCGGGATTCTTGGCAGCATGCATCGATGCGGAGATGTTGACTTGCAACTGGTCGAGTGGGATTAATTAGTTTGATGAGTCAAGAGGCGTGTGCGTCTTTGCTGGGGCGTCTGGGTGTCACTTGACCGACATGCAGCAAGCGCTGGGGATGGGTGTAAGCTCGAGATGCCAATGACGGTCTCAGAGTCCCTATCGGGCTGCAGTCGTCCTCGGTTTTTGTTGCGTGTATGATTGTCTGGCGTAGCACCGAGACGCTCTAGCAACAAGGATCCAAACCCTCAACCTTGCAGCCGTCTCTGATCCCTGACAAGCCCCCCGGACTTAATCCCCCACCCCGTGTGTGCCACCGCAGGCTGACGGTGGTGCGGAAGGTGTCGGCAGCCACCAAGGAAGCTTCCCCGGCGGCTGACTCAGCGGCGGGCGCGTCTCCGGGGGCGTCCGCGCGCGCGCTGCAGGCCCAGGCCTCCACCAGCTTCGCGGCAGACGGCGACCTGCCATCAGTCATGACCTGCGCAAATTACATCAAGCTCCCTCCATACTCCTCCAAGGCAGTCGCGCGCGCGAGGATCCTCTTCGCCATCCGCGAGGGCCAGGGCTCTTTCGACCTTTCCTGAGCAAAATCTTTTTCGACTCCGCGCCTGATCTGGCGATGCGCATTTCGAATTCTGCACCACCCCTAATTTGGCCGCGATCTGCTAAGCACCTGATCTGGCGACTGGGTTTCTGCTGAATGCGTGTGGCTTGCATAGTGGTGCTTGGAGGAACAGTGGCGTAGTGTGAAAACTCTTTACTGGGAAACCCCAGTCATGATCAGGTCTGGCGGCCAATTGCACATGAGGGCTGTTCCTGGAGGATGGGAATGCTGCAGGCAATGTGCCAGAACTGCAGCCCATGGGAAGCAAATGTTAGGTAGCGTATCAGTAAGTCTGGGAACCGTTTACTCAAGACTGCATCCGTGCATCACTGCTGTGTGCGTGAAAAAGCCAATGTTCCATGATCACATAACTCCCAGCATACATGGCTCCTGTTCTAGCTGTGTTGCGCTGGTGCTCACGGCTTCACCCTCAAGACTTTGCAGGTTGACCAGTAGATATGCATTTGCCACGCTGGTGGCTTTATGGGCGTGCCTGTCATGCCAGTTGTTGAACCTGTTTCGACCAGCAATGCTCTTCTAATTACCTAGTTACACATCTCCTCTGCACGCGGCACCATTCTCATCAATGCAATATGGAGTAGGCCTAGGCAGTACCTGAGGTAGGAAGTGCATATTCCGGCGGTGGCAGTATGTAATAAATGCAAATTTGTGTGATTTTTTTGTTTGCCATTCATGCAAGGCAGTTGCAGCTGCACTCACAGTATCTGGAGTTCTTGTGGCCCCCATGTTTGGTGGGCTTGTATATTAACAAGACGATGTAAAGAGCAGAATGTCCTGCAATGTCTGAAAACAGTGCATGACTCCAATCCCACATTCACCCTTTCCCTTGCGGGGGATTGAACCCCGAGCCCTCCTCATTGTGAGTCAGCAGGGCGAAAACCTAAGGAACAATGTGTCATCGCTGTGACAGGATGGCGCGTTGCTGCTTCATCATCACTGCCTGCCGTTAGGAGCTGTTGATGTGCGCGAGGGACCTGCTCGCGCTCGAAATGCAATGTTCCTGGGAATTGCGTCCAGGCGACGACACAGCAACAACAGCCCATCTGTTTCAGACAGAATGTGCTTGGCAGCTGGAGGATGTGGCGCGATACAGGGCTCATAGTTGTTCGACGAGGAAGTTGACCTTGGGTGCCTGAACGGCCAAGCTTGAGTGCAAATGGAAGCTTTCAGTGTCAGCAATCGTGGATGAAGGTTCAAGTTTGTGCATCATCTGCGCTCAGCTTCCTCAGCTAGCGGACACCGTTCCGGAGAATGGGCTCCACCAGATCCTCGAAGAATAGTCGCAGGGTGAGACAACCATGTGCACAGACAGCAGGGTGAATTTGCGCTGTAAGAAACATATCAAGACTGTACGACAAAGATGGCTTATCGTGTTCAAAGCCCAGTCGCGGCAGCAATCGTTGCCCATGCGGGCAATTCTCGAATAACCTGACGGAATTCGGGCGTACTGCTTGGTCAGCCTAGTGTGTTTTGAAGATCTGTTACTGTAATGAATAATTTTGCTGTCTACAGCGTGTAGCAAAGGCTGATTTCGCAACGGTTGGCCTTGTAACGACTGGTGACTACGCTGCAGATCTGAGCCATTGCGTGCTGCTTGCAGGATGTGTAGTGGATGAAGCACAGCCAAACGATGCCGTTTTGACCAGAAAAGACTGAGGGAGTGTCACTGAGGGCAGCCACCAGGCTCAGCATCTTCGTCCCAAGACTGCCTGGACAGCGGCCAGGCATCTAGCAGGCCCGCCCCTCTTTGTCGAAGTCTGGCATGGCGGATGAGGAGCCCAGCAGCGCGCCCGCAGCACCCACACAGGCGGCAGCGCCCCTCCCGGAGCAGCCGCCTGTAGAAACTCCACCGCAGCATTCACCTAGTCCCAGCACAGGCGCAGAGCAGCCAGCAGCTGTGGCGGCACAGCCCGAGCGCAATGTGAGTCCTTCTGTGTCCGATGCAAAGGCGCAAGGAACGCCCCATGAACGCATGGGATCGCTAGTTGTGCGGCCGGTGGCGCAGCGGCTGAGCGGAGGCGGCCCGGAAGCTTCCTCCGGTCCACTGAGCCCCTCCAGCAGCCTGGCCGAGCCGGGCAGCGGCGGCCAGCCGATCGGCTGGGCCCCCCGCAAGAGCGCCTGGTCCCTCTACTGCCGGCCCACCGCTGGGTCCCTGCCACTGCCGCATGTCCCCCGGTCCGGGAACGACGCCGCGCCGGAGCCGGCCACTGCCGCCGCCGCGGTCGCGGCCGGCGGCGCCGGGGGATCTTCTCCGAAGCCGATGCAGCCGCCGCCGGCGAGCCTGCCTGCGCAGAACAACCTGGAGATGCTGCACGACGCGGCGGTGAGCGCGGCCGAGGGGTTCCGCGCGCCCCGGCAGGAGTCGTCCGGGGCGCGCGCGGAAGCTACGCCGCCCGAGGAAGAAGCTTTGCCGCGCGGCGAGGCCGGCTCTGAAGAGCAGGATCCGGACCACCGCTTCTTCACAGGCACGCGCACTCTTTTTCTTTTTGCTGTTGTTTGCACAAGTCTGTTCACCCCTAGCCCTGCTGCAGGATCAGAAGGCGTTGCATTCTTTAGACGCACCGATGTTTCATTTTGGTGCAACAGTATGGAAACACACCTAGTCATTATGCTGTGAAGGATCCCTTTATCCCTCTTTGCTGAGAGCCCCCATCTATCCAGCCTGCACAGGATGCATGCACAGCACAAGCAATGGTGTGTCCTGATCCACACAGGCAGCGCTGGGAATGCAGCGGGGCAGCAGCCGAAGGATGCAATGGAGACACTGCAGGCGGCCGCCAGCGAGCTCTTCCGGCGCTTCAATGAGTCCCAGGTCTGTTTCCACCTCACCACATCCATGATGTTGTTTGTTTACCAGGGTGCTCACCAGACACGTAGCTCAAATGCTGCTTATGATGCCTTTTTCTCCCTTTCTTAGAGTGCCAAAGTCCTGAGGTGGGGTGATGTGCCAAACCTGGCTGGAAATTCCCTGTGCAACTTTTGCTTCGTGTACTGCAGAACAAGCAGAGCAGACTTTAGCAGAAGATCATAGTCTTGAAATGTGTTGACAGAATGTGTCAATGATTGTATACAGGCGGGAGAGGGCACCAATCAGCGTCAGGCTTCAACCAGTGCAGCTGCTGCAGAGGCGGCACCTTTGGGCTTTGGGTCGCGGCTTCCCTCAATGGCGGGCAGCTCCCCGACAGCTGCCGGCAGCTTCCTGGAAGCTGCGCGCGCAGCCGGCGCAGCTGCCGCGCAGTCAAATCCCTTCACCTGGATCCAGCCGCAGCTTCCCCTGCCTGCCTCGTCCTCTGCTGAGCAGCAGCCCCCTGCATTCCAAGCAGCTTCCGCTTCTGCAGGTGGAACTTCTGTTGTAATCTTTGTGGCAAAATTTCGTGACAATCCACCCCTGTCCCTGAAATACAGAAAAATCCAGTGTTTTCCGCAGCCGAAACACCTGCAGAGAGGAAAGCCAGATTGAAAGCTCTCAGAGATGCAGCTGCATCAGCAGACGCCACAGAGCCATCCACTTCAGCAGCACAAGGAGATGAGCCAGTTTTGAAATTCAGGAATTACGCAGTAAAAGACAACAGGATAGACCTGCAGTACATATTCCTGCTGCCTGGAAACGGGTGCCGTGTGCCAAAGGCTGCTGCCAGTGCGGGAAGCCGTGCGCCCTGAGTTTGGACTTGAACTCAATATTCAGCTGGATCAAAGTTTGTGACGGTGTGTCTGGCGGGGGAACAGGCGCAGCAGGATCTGAGCGGACCGGTGAGCGGATGTCCAAGGGGTGGGCTGAGGCTGCAGCTACACTCCTGGGGCCGGTGGCGCAGCGGATGTCCCTCACTAGCGCCTTCTCAGAAGCCCTGGCTTCGCGCGGAGGTGAGCCATTGTGAAATATGCAGTGGAGAGGGGTGTGGCACATATTGTATGGCCTGACATGATCTTCAGGACAGCATAGCAGCGATAATTCTTATGCAACTCAATATGTTATGGTGCAGCAAAAGCTGTGGGCATGCATATAGCATTTGCACATTCCCCTTGCCTTCTTGCTTGCCTGGGTGAGGATCCAAGTTGACTACAGGCGATTCTTGGGCACACATGGTCATTCAAAATAGAAATTTGAATTCTAAGGATGGCGGTCGTACTGCTGCAGGTCAGCTGCAGAGCATGGCGGTACCGCAGTCGCAGGCGGCCGGGCCGTCGCTGGCGCCGCGTCAGCACAGCGCGCAGGCTGACTGGACAACTGCCCGGCTGGGCAGCGCGGGCAGCGAATCATCCTTCTCCCTCCCCCTCACCACCTGGCGCCTCAGCTCCGGCCCCGAAGGTGCGCGCATTTTCCCTCTGCCCCTCGAAAATTTTATCGCTTCTTCTATAGGAATTTGGGATCAGCAAATGTGGGGAGCACATAGAAAGGAATGAAGCCGTGGCAGCACAATGGGATGCTGTGAAAGCTAGTACCTGCACCAGATTGCATATTTTGATGTGCAGGAGCCTCTTGGATTCACATGAGAGCTTTGTGTGCCTTGCTGCCGTGCATGGCTCGCCTGATCACATGTCTCACTTGAACGCAGGCCTCATGCTGCCGCAAGGTGCAGATATCTGAGCAAGAGATCCAGGGGAAAGCATTGCTGCCTGGTACCTCCTGGTCTAGTGGCAAGCTCTCACAAGTCTTTGTGCGACTGCGTGCAGGCTTGAAGCTGACCGGCTCGCTGCCGATATCGGGGGGCGCGGATGTGTTCAAGGCGCCGGGGCCGCTGTCGGTACGCGCTGGTACACACAACCAGTCCAGCCTGGTCATGCCGGGCACCCCGTCCATCTCCAACATGCCCTCCCGCTCATCCCTCTCTCCACCTCTCTCCCCCCAGCATAACCAGGTGCGGGCTGCCTTCGAGGCTTTGAATCTTTGGGTGTATTTTGTTAAGTAAAATCAAAGTTATTACCTTTCTCGAGGTGGCGATACTCAGACTCTGCTGTCCTCAGGGCCTCTGGGCCACATCATGATGCTGTGCAATTGCCTTCCTGGGTCACATGCTACTTTTCGAATTTTTGAGTCCCACACCGTGTTTGCATGGTTATAAGACACAGGCAAACATGCTTCTTTCTGAGGTCTTGGTTGGAGCACACCTAGCTGACCTCACTCACCTCGTTTTCAAATGCTTTATGAATGCAGGAGGGCCAGCTTAGCCTTCCAGGTCAGATCACTTCTGTCAACATCTTACTGCAGAACCCCTGGCTTGACACCCCTTGTGTTATAACCTGCAGGACTCCGGCCTGAGCCCATTGGCGCGCCAGCTGGAGGTGTGCCTTGCGCGGCAGGTGCAGGTGCAGAACGCCAAACGCAACGCGCCGGCCGCCGCATTCATGACCGAGGATCCATCCAGCGGCGTGCCCGTCATCAACCCGCGGCTGGCCGGCTTCTCGGGGCCGCCGCTGCCGTGGCCGCATGCGAGCCAGCACTCGCTCGACTCGCAGATCAGCCGGACGCAGATCGCGCAGCGCGTCATGGACCGAGCCGACTTCTTCAAGGTACTCATTTATTCTCCTCAAATTTGAAAAAGAATTTTTTAAATTTTCATGGGCCACTATGGCTGTTTGCTGGGCTGGGACCATATGAGGCGGGCCAGATACCTCTGGGTGAGGGTTGTACCTGTGATGTGGGTCTGCTTGTGAGGTGTGCGTTCACATTAGGTGTATATTGAAGATGGTGCGGGATAGACAGTGTTGGTTGCATGCTGAACAAATTGGCCTTTCGATGGGCGGTGCACAGCTGTGGGCATGCTATCCAAGAGGAGCCAGCCATCCCCCTGGGGGCATTTGCACCTAGTGCCTTAGGGGCGTAGAGAAGGGGTGTGGCCCACCCCTGAGCAGGCGTTCAACTGCATTCCTTCTCAGGTCCCGGGAAACCTTGCCAGCTTCCTGAAGCAGGCGAGCCTCGACACCGCCATGGCCGCTCTGCAGCAGCGGGAGGCAACACCCCCGACGCCGCACGCACGCCAGCTTCCCTCCGGTGCCGGAGCCATCTGGCCGTTCGGCGCGGGGGTGGTCCCTTCCTTCGGTGGTGGCCGGCCGGGGGCCGCGCCCCCCCCCGCGCAGCTGGACAGCCCACCACAGCGCCTCGGCACGCTCACCCTCCAGTCACCTCTGCTCAGGTCAGCGCTAACTCATCCTTCTCATCCGATGCCCCAACTTCTCTGCTCACGCTTCTGCATGGTGACAACTCTCTGTTCATCTGGGTACCTCTTCAGCCTCAAAGGAAGCTTGATCAGAATGTATTCTTGTGTGGACCAATTCTGGACAAGTTGGTTGGAATGGGCCAGGACAGACCACTTACCACTGTACCTCTGGTTATGTAAAGCCCTGGATCAATCCTGGAAAAGTTGGTTGGAATGGGCCAGGACAGACCACTTACCACTGTGCCTCTGGTTATGTGATGCCCTGCAAGCAAGGGTGGTAGTCACACAGGGATGCTCAGAGAATCCAATCATTCCCACCCAGTTTGAATTTGAAATCGGATGCGCAGGTCCCAGCTGGGCAGCCTGGCCGCGGAGATGCCAGCGCAGCAGCGGCTGCAGGTGTCGCAGCAGGTCTTTGGCGACTACGGTGCGGCCGGTTCTCCGCCGATGGGCGATGCTGCGCTGGCCGACAGCCTGTACGCCAGCGTGGCGCGCCAGCTGCAGTCCGGCGCAGGTCCAGCGGCATTCCCTCAGGTGAGCGATTGATTACCTTAGTTCTTTTTTTCTGTGACTTCCAAATGTAATGTTATGACATCAACTGCAGTAGATCAACAGAATTTTAGACAGCCTGCCGGTTCGCCCGGTGCTTTGGCTGCTCTGTGCAGCTACTCATGGGACCTTTCTTCCACCTACAAGCTTGAGCAATCGTGATGTTGCAATAAGATTGTTGAGATGTGAGGTTGCCTTGCTTGAGGTGCTAGACAACGCCGTTCCCTGTTCCAAGCCCACGGTCCAATACAAATGCCCCAAAATACATGCCCAGCGATTGCACCTTTGCGCATGCAAATGCTGCCATTGCCCATTTGCAGACCCAACAGACAATGACCTGGTCGTTCTGCTGTTTACCAATTCAGGTGCAGCACCAGAGCCTGCAGGCGGCCGCGGAGGAGGCGGCTGCGGCCGGCGGCGGCTTCTACCGGATGGACAGCGGGGCGGCACTGGCCGCGCACGGGCTGGGCTCAGGGAACCCCTACGGAGACCTGCAGCAGCAGGCCAACATGCTCGAGCTGCTGGGCCTCCTGCGAGCGGTGAGCATGATCCCCTGCTCATGGCCGGATTTGACCCGCATTTCTGATGTCACCACGGCTGCCCACATAAGGTCCAAGGGGGCAGTGCTTTGTTCTGCAGAAAATTTGTCACTCTTAGTTATGAATATTGACTTGACGGATCTAAATAGTTGAGACGGACTTCTTTGGGCTTACAAAATCAAACTTGTGAGATATAAATGGTAGCTGCGGAAATCTCATGGCTGCCACTTCCCGGACATGATTGAACTGTTTTTGCTCGCATGGCGCAGGGTCTGGCAGGGCAGGGAGCGGCGGCAGAAGCGCAGGAGGGGAGCGCCCCCAAGCGCAAGCGCCGCCATGAGAGCCCCGCGGGCGCCAGCCGCCGCGGTCGCGACGGAAACGGCGAAGCCGATGCAGGCGGCGCGCCGGCCGCTAAGCGCTCGGCCAACAACAAGTGCGAGGAGTGCGGCACCACCGAGACGCCCACTTGGCGCCGTTGGGGGCCAACGCTGCTCTGCAACGCCTGCGGCCTGCGCCGCAAAAAGAGCCCGCGTTCCGCGGCCGCGCGGCAGCTGCCGCCGGCGGCGGCTGCGCTGCCAGCCGGCTCTGAGCAGCCCACCTGGGTCGCCGGGCCCGAGCCGGGCAGCTCCGCCGGGCAGGCTGCCGCCTCTGCCGGCACCGGCTCGCAGCAGCAGTAGCAGGGTCCACTGAGGAGCGTGTACTGCGCCTGGCTCTCTTTGACAAGGATATGAAAGAGGATGGAATGGGTGCGGACAGCATTGCGGCGGTAAACCCAAATCAAGCAGGGAGGGAGCAACTTAAAATTAAATCATGAACATCTTGCAAAGGGGCATGCATGTAAGATACATCTGTGCACCTGAGGCAGTTTTCAGGTTGGGCTTTGACTGGAAAAGTGTATTGGGTGAGGTTTGAGGCAGCGCCAGTGCCAGCGAGAATTTGTATCAAAAAGTCTACAATTTCCATGGCTCACCTTGGCCAACCAAGATCGGATATCCTCTTAAAGTTAGGTAAAGTTAGAAGTGCTTGCTCGTTTTCCGCCAGCACACTCACTTTGAGATATCTGTGGGCAAAGCAAATGATTTGCTTTTTCCACCAACGAACGTGTCCATGCAGCCATTTGATTGCTTCTGCTGACTGGATTCAGGGCTCTCAAGTGTGTCAACGCCCAAGAATCTTTTTTTTTGTGTGCAAGGATGCTGCAGTGCTGTGTGTGCATGCGGCACCTCTTTGCACGGCTCGCCACAAATGGCTTTGACTTTGACAGCGGGCTTCAGCAAATCCAGAGAAAGCTGAGCGCTTGCACAAGAATTGTCAACAGTCTACGTCTCAGAATAGAACCCTCGGACTCGAACGTCAGTGCGAGTCTTGTGCAACGCAATAAAGCAGCATGCCCATTGAATGATGCACTTCTATGTAAAGATGTGGTCCCACAATTGCAATCATTGGACTGCTCTCAGAAGCAGCCGCATGCATGTGCACCTATATCTTTGACTGGATGGTCAATGGATCACATCCCACTGCATGGCCATTCTTGGCCACCCAGCCTCCACGGACGCTTGCAAAGGTTACTTGTCATAGACTGCAAGTGGTAAGAGCCTTCATAAGAGGGTCCATGCATGCGTGTACAAGCTGCGATGCACAGCGGGGGGTTTGGGGGGGGCGCAGCCACCATTCATGAGTGAGAAATCTAGATGGCACTCTAGAGATCTCATTGGATCAGTGCATTGTAGCCATTGTGAACTCACAACGATTCTTTTGAACACAACACCACTCCATAGGGGTGTCGCTCGTTGCATTGTTCTTGCATCCATACGACAGTGAAAATCTAAAAAAGACAGAGCATCGGTAGTCCAATGGTCAGGATATGCGCCTTCCAAGCACGAGATCCGGGTTCAATTCCCGGCCGATGCACTTTTCTTTTTTGTATTTTTTGCTTTTATGGAGTCTGGGACACCCTCTGACCCCTGGGGTGGGTCCAAAGTTCACTTGGAACGATCGCGTATCGAAAAAATAATGCATAGTTTGACTAGCGGGGCGGCGGGCAGGCCGGGCCCGGCCCGGGGCCGGGCCCGGCCAACTCCCACCGGTGCACCACGTGGTAGAAAGGTGGCCATGAAGCACCAATAATCTTTAGGCAAGGGACAATCTGGTCACAGAGCAACCGTATGTAGTAGAGATTCATCATCTTTTTATCAGACTGCTTTCACACTGGTGAAATTTAACCACTGGCAGTTGCATGAGAAATCAACATTATGGCATCACCATATTGTTATTATTATTATTACACGTTCCTGCCAAGAGGCAAGGTGCGTCCTGCAGACAAGCTGCAGTTGAAGGCTGCCATAATCCTACCCCTTGTTGGACTCACCATATGGCAGGTAAAAATATATATTGTTGGGGGGCGGAGGCCCCCCAAACCCCCCCAGGGGCGGCTTCGCCGGCATTCACACAAGGTCTTCAATTATTACAAGCCTTTGGCGCGGCACGTGTGCGCGGAAAATGAAAACATGAGTGGTAGCAAAACTGGCAATCATGAGCATCCGAGCAAGACCGCCGGAATACCCCAATGCACCCACCTAGCCCCATCCAAAAATGTCGTTCTAGCATAGGATGCCACAAGGCTGCTCAGGGGCATTTTGCACCTTCATATAAGCCCAATACTGGACTGGCATGCCGGGCACAAGATGGTACATGACCGGACAAATATACAGCAAGACAACCTGTGCTGCGTTGTTGTCTGAGTGCAATCTAGTCATAATGTATTGCCTACTATAATGATCAGGCAGCTAGGCCCTTCATGTTCCAGTGCAAATTCTCTGAGCCAATTGCCTGAAGCTGCATGCAGCTTCTCAATCATTGCAAGTACAGCTGGCCACTCCTGCAACCATGAATGTCTTCACGGAGTGTGCTATTATCTCACCCCACAATCGAGGTCTATGTGCGTCTTCCTGCCCTGTCTATGTTCCCGGACTACTTATTTCTCTCTGCTCCAAGTTCCTAGATTACTTGGCATTTCACATGTTTCCGACATTTTGACTAGCTGATCATACCTCGAGGCTTCGAGTAAGAAGCCGTGTGACTTCAGACCGCCAAACCCTCAACAGAGAGCAAGGACAAGAATTCTGCTGTTCTCCCAAAAAAATCCAAAAAGCCTATCGGCACACCCTGAAGTACACATCTTCCCAGGAGACAGCACGGTTTCCATTATCACCCAAGCCTTCCCCTGTGGACTGCAAGAGCAGCAAGAGCAGGACCATGCAGGCCTGGTGATCACATGTGGTGCCTCATTCCCAGGCCCAGTCGAAGCCAGTATCTGCCTACTAGGTTACTCAGATATGACAGCTAGTCTATGCAAGCAGCACAGAAGCACCGACTTGCTGTGTGCGCGAGGAACACCAGTTCCTCTTGAATCTTCTGGCTCAGGACCCTCCGGCACCTTCCCTCAGGGGAATCCTGAATGAAAATCTGTATACACTTTTTTTTGTTACATGCTTTTCCTGCCAAGAGGCGAGGGGCGTCTGCAGCCACGCTGCAATGGTAGGCCCAAAACGCTACCCCTTGATGGACTCGCCAGTTCCAAGCAGGCATACCCAATCACCCGCGAGCACGTGGGTGCTCAGTAATTTACCGCCCCCCCTCCCCGCCAAGACAAGAAAATTTTGATGCTCATGATTATCCCCTGGATATCCCCTCAAGCAGCGGGGTCCTGGGCGGCTTGAGGGAAGGTCACTTGGGTGCCTGCAGCGCGCATATGCTGGCTCATCTGCTGCTGTGAGGCCATCAGCGTCTCATACAGGTGGTATATCCAGACCTGGTAGTAGCTGGGACTGCGCGCAAAACAAGAATCAAAGTCTCAGTTCTACCATATGTAGAAGCTTTCCCCTGAGGATGCAAACATCAGACAATGTCACAGAAATGCCTATTGAGAAGTTCGATAGCATGCTGAAACAGCAGGCAAAAGAAAGGGCCATTGCACACAACGAACATGTTTGGCTCTGAAGACTGCATGCAGTCAATGAAAGCACACATGGCGAATGATGTGTGGGCATTACATTTATTGATTATGCAGAGAAAGCAAGTGGGGACTCACTGGCATGTGTGGGTGCAGTCAGGGCAGCCTTGCTCCCTGCATTGACAGCACAAGCATATTCAAGCCAGCCACTCTGCTGCAACAGAGACTTGAGCTGCTGCCATCTTGCACTCTGCCAATGGGTAGATGACTGAATCTTACATCTACAGCCGGTGCATGGGAAATCAGGCAGCAATATCAACACCAGGACAACTCACAGGTCGGCCGACGGTCGGCCGACAGTCGGCCGACAGTCGGCTGACTAGTTGCGTGTGCTTGGGCGTTCTCGATGGTCACTGTGCCCATGATAGACATATAAGAATTATCCTGTAGCGTGCGAAGCTGTGACTTATCGAAAGGGCGGCAGAAGGCTTGTCACACAAACAGCAGCAACTCACAGGTCGGCCGACGGTCGGCCGACGGTCGGCCGACAGTCGGCTGACTAGTTGCGTGTGCTTGGGCGTTCTCGATGGTCAC
>JADEYI010000752.1_pt1 | contig 36196 bp, 29 predicted proteins | sample 8542331 | NCBI WGS metagenome assembly JADEYI01 (sample SAMN16510988, study PRJNA670497) | mine drainage metagenome | isolation source: biofilm near Copperflume 1 | place: Germany: Marsberg coppermine Kilianstollen | collected 2018-02 | reverse complement strand
GTGTGGGGCGGTTGCCGTTGACGGCAATCTGGGTTCCCAGGCCGCGGCTGCTGCGATTCGAGGAACTGCCATTCAAGGCGTTCTGCGTTCTGACCACAGTAACACCGGGTTCAAGGGTCGCAAGGCTGGCCCAGTCCCGTCCGTTTAACGGAAGGGAGCGCGCCGTCCTGCCATCAACGACGTTGCCCAGACTGGAGGAGGCCAGTTCCACTCCTGACACCGCGCCGCCGCCGACCGTGACGGTCGCATTGACCTGTGCAACATGAAGGGACACATTCAGTACCTGGTCCGCGCCGACCGTCAGAATGACGTTCGCATACTTTACGCTGGAGAAATTCGCGGCGCTGACGACAACTTCATATGCCGCCGGCTGCAAGTTGGTCACGCTGAAGTCTCCGCTATGGTTCGACGTTACCGTGCGGACTATGCCGGTGCCCTTGTTCGTCACCGTCACTACCGCATCGGGCACAATCGCCCCGGTTGCGTCTTCCACTGTCCCCTGCAACTCTGCCGCAGTGGACTGCGCCTGCACGGCGACAGGACAAAACTGGCACAGCCAGCTAAATGCGGCCACTACGATTGCGGCCTTTGCGACTTTACTGTTGAACTTGATTCGCACGGATGGCTCCCCTTTATAAAACGGAAATAACAGGCTTGCCGCCGTACAAGTTCGGCACGGAGATTACTGTCCGCCGGCTGCGCCTGAATTGTTCAACTGATCTTTAGTCGTGTATGCAGTCGCAAGCGTTTATTAACTTGCGATAACATAGCAAAATTTTTACTGAATATATATTGCCGCAGAAAAGGTGTCAATCTCTTTTCCGCGCGCCTAATTTTCCTTACGGCCTGCGATCTGGGCACAATAGACGTTCCGGGCCGAGAACAGAAGGAACGGGAATTTTCGCTGGACAAGTCTTTCTGTTCACGGGTATGCTTGTTAAATCTTATTGCATTATCGCAAGTATATAGCTCCTAAGGCCGTAGCTTGCAATCGAAGGGACACCACACTGTATGCGGCGATTCTTGCTCAGTTTCAGCCTCTGCGCGCTTCTTGTCGCGGCCTGTCCACTGCGTGCCCAGAAAACAGGGGCGGCAAAGCAGGACTTGACGCAATTCGTCAACATGGATGCAAAGGACACGGCAACCAAGCTGAACCTTATCCAGCAGGACCTGTATCAGGAAGAGCTGTCGACTGCTGTCATCCGCTTCATTCTTGAATATGGGAACAAGGTCCATCTTGAGGACGTCGAATTTCCCTCCACTGATCTGTCCGTGGTTCCCGGCTATCTGTTCACGCCGGTAAACATGGAAAGCGGCAAGACGTATCCGGGACTGGTGTTCGTGCATGGCGGTTTCCATGACCGATTCGACACATATTTCTTCAAGATGATCGCCGCCGCCGTGGCACACGGCTATGTCGTGATGTTTCCCGATTATCGGGGAAGCTCCGGTTACGGCGACATTCACTACCAGAACTCCTATGGCACGACGGACGTCGCCGACGTGCTTTCCAGCGCGGACTTTCTGGCAAAACAGAGCTACGTCGATCCAAACCGCCTTGGCATTGTCGGCCACAGCCGTGGCGGCATGGTAACGGTCCTGGCGATCGAGCGCGCACCAAAGAAATTCAAGGTCGCGGTGGAGATCGCCGGTCTAATGGACTTCCTTGCATACATGAGTTACAAGCCCGATTTTCGGCGGCAGGAGGTGGCCCGGGAGCCGGAATTCAAAGGCCAGCTGCCGGACACCAACCTGGCCCCCTACCTGGCCGTGTCGCCGATCAACCACGTGAACGACATTCAGACGCCACTGCTGGTTCTTGGGAACAGCTTCGACCAAACGGTTCCGTTTGCGCTGCATTCCGGGCGCCTGATCGATCTACTCAAGGCAGACGGCAAGGTTTACGATGCGCATGTATATCAAAATGCGCCGGGTGGTCACATGTTCCCGTTCGCCAACACGGAGCAGGGCCGCGACGTCTTCAAAAGAACGTTCGAATGGCTCGACAAATACCTGAAGCCCGGGTCGCAAAAGCCATAGCGCTTCTATATTGCAAGATTGCGAGCGGCCGAGAATTGAATTGTCACTACGGAGAAGATTGATTCCATGATTTCATGTACGCGCCGCTCGATCATCCGCTTACTGTTTGCGGTCTGCTTCAGTTTCCTGACTGGCTCACTTGCAGCGGCAGCGGGGCCGAATCCGCTGGCGACCGGCCCGGAAAGTCTGGTGCTCCTGTATCGCTGCCCACCTTCCAAACGAACCGCGTTCCGCAGCTACCTGGCATCGAGCGGCAGCACGATGTTCAGCAGGTGGCAGAAACAGGGAATCTACACAGACCACAAAATACTGTTCAGCCGCTACCCGAATTCCGACAATTGGGACGCAGTGGTCTTTCTAACATTTGCCGACTACAAGGGCGTTTCCGCGTGGAACAGGATTGAGCGGTCTTACCCATCCGGCCTGTCCCCCGTGGGGCTAGGTCTCATCAGCGATTTGGCCACCTATTCGACCGACACGCTGGCCGCGCGAGCCACTCCTTCCTCCGCCGATTCTTCCCGTGCGGATCGCCGCGTGTATCTGGTTGTGCCCTATCTCTACCAGGTTCCTGAAGGGAAATATGTCAAATACGTGCACGGATATGTCCTGCCGCAATTGGATGGTTGGATGTCGGCTGGGGTCCTGAGCAGTTATCACTCTTGCGTGTTTCGATATTCCGCCGGCCGGCCGTGGAACGCGCTGCTCCTGCTTGGCTATAAAGATGACGCCGCTCTTGGACTAAGAGAGAAGACCGTCGCCGATGTTCGCGCACAGCTTATGCAGGATCCCGCTTGGCGGGCGTTGAGTGAAAGCAAGCAGAACATCCGAATGGAAAAAGCAGCGATTATTGCCGATGAATTGCCGTAATTGCGAAGTTACGGGCACGACAGAAATTGTGTGCATGCCGGAGGGACAACGCATGTGGCGCCGCCGTGGAGCGCCAGCGGCCGGCGGAATTAAAACGTGGGCGGCGTGTTGATCCAGAGAATCAACGTCTCTTTTTTGTCGGGGTTGTGCCAGCTATGAGGAATTTTGCTCTCAAAATAAAAGCTGTCGCCGCTGGAGAGCATCATTTTCTCCTTGCCCAGAGTGAAGGCGAGCCTTCCGGAGAGAAGGTAGAGAAACTCCTCGCCCTCGTGGGAGTAGCTCTCATGGCTGCCGCCGCCCGGCGCGACACGGAAGAGATGCGGCTCCATGATGATCTTTCCCCAGGAAAGCAACTCCATCTGCACGCCGTTGCCGCCGGCAAGGATTCTGCGCTGGCTGGGGCGAATGAGTGCGCCGACCGAGTTAGCCAGGTCGAAGAAGTCCAGGATGTTCCGGCCAAAATATCGTGCCAGCTTGTGCAGAATGGGAATGGACACGCTGGTCTGGCTGCGTTCCAGATTACTGAGAAAGCCGACCGAAAGATCGACGGCGGCGGCGACGGCGGCCAGAGACTCTCCGCGCTGCAGACGCAAGGCACGGAGACGCGGCCCCACCGGAGGAGTGTCGGACGCCGACGTAGACGGCGCATTGTCCCCCAGCAGGCCCTCTTTCCGCACCTGCTTCACGATGGCTTGAATGTTCAGTTTTTCAACGCGGCGAAGATAGACGGCGCGTTTCAGAAGACGTATGTCCTCTGCCTTATAAGACCGGTGACTCTTGTCGCTGTCGCGGGACGGGCGCAGCAGGCCCACTTTTTCCCAGGCGCGAATCATGGACGCGGAAATACCGATCTGCGTGGCTACAGACCCGATTCGCTGGGGCTTGATCGCTTCGCGGCTTCTGGCTGGCTTCCTGGTCTTGGGCATAAATCGGGAGCTTATCGTTTCCTCTGGGCAACGACTCCATGACAATAGCACTCGCCGTCTTCTGCGGTCTATAAGAGAAACGGACAGTCACACGCCAAACGAACAACAATATTTTTTTAACATTCTATCGCAGCCTCAAAAAATCCTTGGCCATTGTTTTGAATGGAGATGTATGCACGCGGATCCGTCAGCGCCCAAGACACGACCTTTTTCCGCATCGCCTCTGGAACGTGTACTCGGACGGCGCGATCTGGTGCTGCTCTTTGTGGTTGCGGTCGCAAATCTGAACATCATTCCAGCCATCGCCTCCGCTGGTGCGGGGGTTGTCTGGCTCTGGCTGCTGGCCCTTGTTTTATATTTCTGGCCGCAGGGCGCCGCGGTGATCGAACTGTCTCAACGCTGGCCCGGTGAGGGAGGAATTTATCTGTGGGCAAAACTCAGCTTTGGCGAGCGCCACGGCTTTCTTGCCGGATGGTGCTACTGGCTCTCAAGCGTCGTCTACCTGCCAACCGTTCTGCTGTCCTGCATCGGGGTCGGCGTCTATATTTTCGGGCCTCGCGCTCATGGGCTGGCTGATAACTATCACTTCACCGCAGGATTGGCGATTGTGATGCTGCTATTTCTGCTTGCGGTCAACATTCGGGGGCTGGAACTCGGCAAATGGGTCACCAACCTGGGTGGACTTGGAATTGCCGGCGGAGCGATCATCATCTGTTTCCTTGCGGGCATGATGCTGCATCGGCACCAGAGCGTTGTGCTGGCCGTAGACTTCCGGTCGCACCTGGCGGACTGGCGCTTTCTCGCCACATTTGGCATCATCTGCTACAGCCTGCAGGGGCTGGACCTTGCCTCCATCATGGGCGACGAAATCCGTGAGCCGCGGCGCATTCTGCCCAGCGCTATCTTCTGGGGAGGGCTGCTCTCCGCGATAATCTACCTGGCCGCCACCGTGGCGATGCTGGTCGCCATGCCCAGCCGCCAGATCGGGGAAACCTCCGGTCTGCTCCAGGCGATCAGCATCATGGCGGCGCGGGCGCACTGGACAAACATTATCGTACCGCTGGCGCTGCTGGAGAGTGTCGCCATCTTCGGCACTGCTTCCGCGTGGTTCAGTGGCACGGCACGGCTGCCCTTCGTCGCCGGCATCGATCGCTATCTCCCCGCAACTCTCGGAAAAACGCATCCCCGGTATCACACCCCCTATGTTGCGCTCAGCCTGTTCGCCGTGCTGTCAGGTCTATTAATTGCCGCAAGCAACTGGGGAGCAAGCGTTGGAGAGGCTTTTCTCACGCTGCTCGATCTTGCAGTCATCATCCAGATGGTGCCAAACGCTTACCTGTTCAGCGCGCTGCTTAAACTTGCGCGGTCGCCGGATGCAGCTCTCCACGCAAATCGCCGCTACGTGCTCTGCAATGCCGTCTTTGGCCTGGTTTCCACCTGCATTGGTTTGCTGCTCGCTTTCGTGCCGGTCGCTCAGGTGCGATCAGTCTGGGTGTATGAGTGCAAGCTGGTTGTGGCGTGCGGCCTGGTGTTCGGATCGGCCTATGGTTTCTATCGGCGCGCCACAAAGGTTTCAGAGGTTCCGTCGACACCTATGCCGTAAAAACAGGCATCATGTTTGCGAGGGCATGAAAGGACGATTGTATAAATCTGCAAATATTTTTTCTTAATCTAACTTTTTATCCAAGATTATGATAAACAAAGTAAGGCAGGGACGACAGGAAAGGAACCATAAACCTCCCTGAAGCTGGAGCAGCAAAGCTGAAGGACGTAAGACTGCAACGGCGCCAGAATGAAGAGATCCCATTTCAACGGAAAGGAAGGCACAATTGACATCTACGCCAGGCGCAGTTGAGGGAAAACTGGACCAGAGCGCACCGGCGCTCGATCAGCCATCTGATGTTGAGGCAAAGCTGGCCCTGTCGGCACGCGCCTTCCGTCTGCATCGCAAATCTTCGCTCCAAAGCCGGTCTGCACGGCTGCTGAAGACTGCCGATCTTCTGGAAGAGGATGCGGACCGCCTGGCCGAGATCGTGACTGTGGAGACCGGCAAACTGCTGCGCGAGGCCCGTGCCGAGGCGTTGAAGTGTGCCACTGTCTGCCGCTACTATGCCGAGAACGGACCGGCCTTTCTGGCTGATGAGACTTTATGGCTCGATGAGCCCAGGCCCCTCGATCATCCAGGTCGAATCGATAAGTCTTCTCCCGTCAGTAGCGCTCAGAGCCGCATCGTCTATGAGCCGATCGGCGCTGTGCTGGCCGTCATGCCGTGGAACTTTCCTCTGTGGCAGGTTTTTCGCTGTGCCGCTCCGGCGCTGATGGCGGGCAACACGATGCTGCTGAAACATGCGGCGAATGTTCCCTGTTGCGCGCAGGCTATGGTGGAAATTTTTTATGCAGCGGGGTTTGCGCAGGGTGTTTTTCAAGCCTTGTTCATCGAGACCGCGCAGGTCGCGGAGGTGATTGCGGACGAGCGTGTAGCGGCGGTGACACTGACTGGAAGCGACGCTGCCGGAAGTGCCGTGGCCAGCGCCGCAGGCAAGGCCATCAAGAAGGTGGTGCTCGAACTGGGCGGAAGCGATCCATTTATCGTTATGCCTTCTGCCGACATGGCGCAGACCGTTGCGACCGCGGTGCAGGCACGGATGATCAACTGCGGGCAGTCGTGCATTGCGGCCAAACGTTTTCTAGTGGCCGACCCCATCTACAACGAATGGGAAACGCGTTTCGTCGCCGCCGTCGAGGGTTTGAAAGTTGGAGAACCGCGGGCGTCCGAGACTGAAATTGGACCGCTCGCCTCCGAACGCTTTGCCATCCATTTAGACGATCAGGTAAAGCGCGCCGTTCAAGCCGGAGCGAAGGTGCTGACCGGCGGGCGGCGGAGTTCGCTGGGGCCGGCCTTCTATGAACCGACCGTTCTTGTGGACCTGCCCAGAAACTCGGCAGTCGCTCGAGAAGAGTTTTTCGGCCCCGTGGCAATCGTCCATCGCATTCGCAGCATCGAGGATGCAATCGAGCTGGCTAACGACACACCGTTCGGCCTGGGCGCAAGCATCTGGACAACGGATGAGGCCGAACAGCAGAGATTCATCGCCGAGATCGATGCAGGCCAGATTTTTATCAACAGGATGACCGCTTCCGATCCGCGCGTGCCCTTCGGCGGCATCAAGCGCTCCGGCTTCGGGCGCGAGCTGGGGATGTGGGGAATGCGCGAATTTATGAACATGAAGTCTGTGGTGTATCGATGAGCCGGTTATTTTTCCTGCTCTGACATCTTCTTGAATATGTGGTGAGGCATGTCGTCAATTCATTTGAAAACCGCGATCCCAGGGCCAGAGTCGCTGCTACTACAGAAGCGGCGAAGCAAGGCGGTGGCAAGTTCGGTTGCACAGATCCTGCCGGTGTTCGCACGGCGGACGCACGGCGCAATGCTGGAAGATGTGGATGGCAATCTGCTGCTTGACTTTGCCGGAGGCATTGGGTGCGCGAACGCCGGGTATTCGGACGCAGGCGTGGTGGCCGCGATCCAGAAGCAGAGCGAGAAGTATCTTCACACCTGCTTCATGGCCGTTCCGTATGAGAGCTACGTGCGTCTGGCGGAAAAGCTGAATGCGATTGCGCCCGGGCCGTCGGAGAAGCGGACCCTGTTCGTCAACAGCGGCGCAGAGGCGGTGGAGAACGCGGTAAAGCTGGCCCGCGCGTTCACCAAACGTCCGGCGATCCTGTGTTTCGACGATGCGTATCATGGGCGCACGTACATGGCCATGTCGCTGACGAGCAAGCTGAAACCATATAAGAGCGGGTTCGAGCCTTTTCCCGGAGAGACCTATCGGGTGCCGTATCCCAACCCTTATGCGCGAACAGACTCCATGACCGATTGTCTGGAGCACACGCTGAATGCCATGCGTAGAATGTTCGCCAATGAGGTGGCCGCCGAACGCTTTGCCGCAGTGATTGTCGAGCCTGTGCTCGGCGAAGGCGGCTTCGTCGTCCCGCCTGCGGCGTTTCTTCCTGCGCTGCGCTCGATCTGCGACCGGCACGGCATCCTTTTGATCGCCGATGAGATTCAGACCGGACTCGGACGCACCGGCAAACTGTTTGCGTGTGAACATTCCGGGGTCGAACCAGATTTACTTTTGACGTCGAAGAGCCTGGCTAGCGGTCTCCCCCTCGCCGGAATCATCGGCAAGGCCGAGGTCATGAATCACCCGATGGCCGGCGCCATGGGAGGGACCTTCGGGGGCAATCCGCTGGCATGCGAAGCGGCGTTGGCGACGCTCGAAGTGCTGGAGCGCGAACAGCTCTGCGAACGATCGATCGCAATCGGTGACGTTTTTCACCGGCGAGCGATCGAGTGGCAAGAGCGGTTCTCCTGCGTCGGCGATGTACGCGGACTGGGGGGCATGCAGGCGATCGAACTGGTCCTGGACCGCTCCACGCGCGAGCCTGCCACGGCGATGACGCAAGCGCTGGCCCGCTATGCCTGCGAGCACGGCGTTTTGCTGGTCACCGCGGGCGCTTATGGAAATGTGATCCGTTTACTGGTTCCGCTGGTCATCGATGACGACGCACTGCGGGAAGGACTGAACGTCATCGAGGACGGACTGGCAGAGATCTGCGCCACGGAGACAAAATAATGCCATACCGACGCGCGCTGGCAAACTGTCTCGTGATCGTCGAGGCAAAACCAGCGCATGCCAGCCAGATGGCTCTTCTGCAGGACACCTGTTTTCCTACGCTGGCCGAAGAGCAGCGTTTCAAGGCCGAACATTACCTCAAACACATGGAGCTGTTTCAGCAGGGGCAGCTAGTCGTGCTGGATGGAGACGCCATCGTGGCCGCGACCGCAACCGTGCGGCTCGATTTCAATTTCGATCATGTCGATCACACGTTTGCGGACATCATCCAGGGCGGCTGGCTGACATCCCATCAGCCCGAAGGCGCGTGGCTGTATGGAGCCGATCTCAGCGTTGCCCCGGCGTACCGCGGACGCGGCCTGGCGAGGGCGCTGTACGCGGCGCGGCATGATCTGGTGCATCGCCTCGGCTTGCGGGGCCAGGTGACCGCTGGAATGATCTCCGGCTATGGAGCGCTAAAAAACCGCATGAGCGCGGAAGAATATTATGAAGCCGTCCTGGCTGGACGGCTGAAAGACTCTACCCTGTCGATGCAGCTCGGTGTCGGCTTTGAGCCGCGCGGGCTGCTCGCAAATTACGTCAACGATCCAGTGTGCGACAACTACAGTGTTCTGCTTGTGCTTCCGAGTGAGCAAGATTTACATTTCCCATCACGGTGAGGGTTCATGTCATACATTCATCTCAAAACATCTCTTCCCGGCCCGTTGGCTTCCTCCATGCTGGCGCGGCGAGCCGCGGCAGTTCCCGCAGGCCTGGGCCGTGCCACCGATGTGGTTGTCGCTCGCGCACACGGCGCGCTGGTCGAAGATGTCGATGGCAATATGCTCATCGATTTTGCCGGAGGCATCGGGATGCTCGCTGTCGGGCATTCGCCGGCGCCGGTGGTGGAAGCCATTCAGCGCCAGGCGGAGAAATATATTCATCCCTGCTCGCTGGTCGCAACCTATGAGCCTTATATCCAGTTGGCCGAACTGCTGAACGAAGTTACTCCGGGCAGTTTCCCCAAGAAAACCCTCTTCGCCAACAGCGGAGCGGAGAGCGTCGAAAACGCCGTTAAGCTGGCGCGAAAATTTACCGGACGGCAGACGATCATCTGCTTTGAGGGCGGTTATCACGGACGAACGCTGCTCACCCTGAGCCTGACCAGCAAATACGGTCTTTTCAAATCCGGCTTCGGCCCGTTCGCGCCGGAGATTGTGCGGCTCCCGGTTCCACATACGTATCGGACACCGAAGGGAATGACCGAGGAGGAATACGTCAGCTATGGCATCGCGCAGTTGGAGAACGCGCTGATCGCGCAGGTGGATCCCGCCTCCGTTGCCGCAATCCTGATCGAACCGGTGCAGGGAGAGGCCGGGTTTCTGCCGGTCCCTGCGCGCTTTCTGCATCGCATCCGCGAACTGTGCGATCAGCACGGAATGGTGATGATTGCCGACGAGGTGCAATCGGGCTTCGGACGCACGGGGAAACTCTTCGCCGTCGAACACTATGGAATCGTGCCGGACATTATCGTGACGGCAAAATCGCTGGGCGCGGGAATGCCGATCGGAGCAGTCACCGGTCGCGCGGAGATTATGGACTCGGCCCATCTGGGCGGCATTGGCAGTACGTATGGCGGCAGCCCGGTTGCCTGCGTTGCCGCCATCGAAGCCGTCAACATGATCCGGCAGCCCGCATTTCTTGCCCACGCCAACCGGCTGGGAGAAGTAATGCGGGAGGTAATGGAGGGGTGGAAACAAAAGTGGCCTGTTGTGGGCGATGTGCGCGGGCTGGGGCCGATGATGCTGGTTGAAATCGTCCGCGACCAGCAGAGCAAGTCGCCCGCTCGACCGGAAGATGTCCTGAAAATTGTGAAAGAGGCATGTGCCCACGGCGTCCTGCTGATTCGAGCCGGCCTCTACAGCAACTGCATCCGGTTTTTGCCTCCGCTGACGATGCCGGAGGACATGCTGCGCGAGGGGCTCGCTGTTGTCGGACACGCCCTGGGGAACATGGCTGAATACAACACGCAAGCATCTGTGGAGACGCATTGATGGACCTGCTGATCCATAACGGCAATGTGTTGACAATAGAGAACGGCGGGCGCGCCGAAGCTGTCGGGGTCACAGGTGGACGCATCACGCATGTCGGCGGCTCCGACGATCTGATGGCGCAGTCATTGCCTGCGACCAAGCGAATCGATCTGGGCGGACGAACTCTGACGCCGGGGTTTGAGGACGCACACGCGCACATCTGGAAGATCGGCCATCTGCTGACCACCATGCTCGATCTCCGACAGGTCAGGAGCATCGTAGAACTGGAGGGCAAACTTCGAGAGCGCGATGCAGTCCTTCCGCAAGGCGTGTGGTTGCTTGGGAGAGGGTTCAACGAAGCGCTTCTCGCGGAGAAACGGCGGCCCACTCGTATTGATCTTGATAGGGCCTCCACATCGCGCCCCATCGTTCTGACACGCGCCTGTGGGCACATCTATGCGGTCAACAGCGTGGCCCTCAGGCTTGCCGGCGTCACAGCAGAGACTGTTCCACCCACTGGCGGGGTGATTGAGTGCGATGATGCCGGCGCGCCGAATGGAATTTTGCACGAGACCGCGATGGGCCTTATCCAAAAGGTGCTGCCGCCGCCAACCAGCGCAGATTATGAAGCGATGATTACCGCCGCGCTTCAGCATCAGCTGACGCATGGAATCACAGCCTCCTCGAATTGCGGCGTCAACCCGGAGTTGCTCGCCGTGTACCGCGAGATGGACCGCAGGAACCTGCTGCCAGCCCGGATGAACGTCATGCCATTGCGCCGCGTGGATGGAGTGGATCACGCTTTACCCCTGCCACAGCAATGGCACAGCGAGTTTCTGCGTGTAGACACGGTGAAATTTCTCGCTGATGGAGGTCTCAGCGGGGCCACGGCCGCACTCAGCCAGCCCTATCGAAACAATCCATCAAGTTCGTCACAAGGCGTGCTTCGCTTCGATCGCGCCGAACTCTATGCCTTGTGCCGGGAAGCGCACGATGCCGGCTGGCGCATTGCCACGCACGCGATCGGCGACGTCGCAATCGGCCAGGTCCTCGACATCTACGAAGACATCTACGAACGGACGGCGTCGCAGCCATCCCGCCTGGCGCACCGCATCGAACACTTCGGCCTGCCGACTCCTGCGGACGTTCGCCGGGCCGCGCGGCTTGGAATCATCGCGGCGCCGCAGACAATCTTCCTCCACGCGCTCGGCCAGAATTTTCTGGAGGTGCTTCCGAAAGACATGGTTGCGCGCTCCTATCCGGTGCGGGACATGCTGGAACACGGGATGACCGTGGCATTGTCCTCGGATGCTCCCGTTGTCGAGGATGACAGCCCACTGATGGGTATGCAGAGCGCAGTGCTGCGGCAGTGCCGGGACGGGCAGCAGATCGCTCCGGAGCAAAGCATTACCATAGAGCAGGCGCTCTACGCATACACCATGGGTGGTGCAATCGCGGCTGGCGCATCGGCAACGCGCGGCAGCATTCGGGCCGGCAAGTGGGCGGACTTCGCCGTGCTGACCGGCGATCCGTTGACGACCGCGCCAGAGCTGCTCGGCGCCATCCATGTCGACATGACCTTCGTGGCTGGCTGTAAAGTATACGAACGCTGAATCGACAGGTGGTCCCATGCCGTACACGTATGGACAATGTATCGGAGGCACGTGGCAAGAGGCCGCGAACGGTGGCACGTGGCGCGTGCTGAACCCAGCGACGGAAGAACTGGTCCGAGAGGTCTCTTTCGGCGACGGTGAAGACTGTCGCCGCGCAATCGAAGCCGCAGCGGCAGCTTATCCGGATTGGTCGAACCGCACACCGTATGAGCGGGCGGCCTTGATGAAGCAGGCAGCCGGCATTATGCGCGAGCGTGCCGACCATCTTGCGATGACGACTGTGCTTGAGAGCGGAAAACCCCTGGCGCAGGCACGCGGCGAATGGGGCGCTGCCGCCGATCTGTTCGAATGGTTTGCCGAAGAAGGCAAGCGCGCATATGGCCGTGTCATTCCTTCGCGCTCGCCGGGCAAACGTGTGTTCGTCAAAAAACAGCCCATCGGCGTGGTGGGCATTATTACCGCGTGGAATTTTCCGGCGTATAACGTAGCGCGGGCCGCCGCCGCCGCGCTTGCCGCCGGATGCACGATCGTGATTCGTCCATCAGAATATACGCCGCTCACAGCAATGGAGATGGTGTCGATTTTGCTCGAGTCCGGAATCACAGGAGGGGCCGTCAACCTGGTCAACGGAGACCCCGAAAGCATGGGGCGGCAGATGCTCGACAATCCCCTTTGCGCGAAGATCCATTTCACCGGGAGCCAGCGCGTAGGACGAATCCTGATGGATGGCGCATCGAAGACCCTGACACGGCTTTCCCTGGAGCTGGGAGGCAACGCGCCGGTTCTTATCTTTCCGGATGTCGATATTGAAACCGTGGCAGCCGGCGCGGTGACAGCAAAATTCCGGAACGGCGGCCAGGTCTGCCTGTCTCCGCAACGTTTCTTCGTGCATGCTTCAGTCGAGAACGAATTTGTCGACAGGCTCAGTGAATGCGTGGCAAAGCTACAGGTCGGCGCGGGCGTAGATCCGGCCACAAATGTCGGCCCGCTGATCAATGCCAGGCAGCGGGAACGCGTCGAGACGCTGGTGAATACCGCTGCCGCCGAGGGAGCCGAGATTCGCAGCGGCGGCAGGCGTCCGCCGGAGCGCGACCGCGGCTACTTCTACGAACCGACCATTGTTACGGACATACAAGATACGATGCCGCTCTTCCGTGAAGAGATATTCGGTCCTGTGCTTCCCGTCGTCAGCTTCGACGATATCGACCGCGTCATTGCCGCTGCGAATGCGACGAGATACGGCCTGAGCGCGTATGTGTGGACCCGCGACCTGCGCTCGGCCATGTATGCCGCGGACCGGCTCGAATTCGGCATGATCGGTTTGAACGACTGGCTTCCTCAGGCCGTTGAGGCCCCCTTCACAGGCTGGAAAGAAAGCGGAATGGGCCGGGAATCCGGAGCAGAGGGCCTCGAAGAGTACATGGAAACTAAACTCATTTCCATGGGCGCGCTGTAGTTGCTTTCATTCACATTCGGCCACGTTATGTAAATTTTTTTGCTTTAGCCCGAGGATGCACCGCCTGAATCTGGGTGTAGATTACCGATAGGGTTAAAGGATAAAAGTGTGCAATTAAGCGAGCTGAAGCGCGTGGTCTTGCGGGCGAACCAGGAGGTTGTGCGGCAAGGGCTGGCGCTGCACACCTTCGGCAACGCCAGCGGCATCGACCGGGAGCTGGGCCTGGTCGTCATCAAGCCCAGCGGCGTTCTTTATGATTCTTTGCGGCCAGAAGATATGGTCGTGACCGATCTCGATGGAAAAATTGTGGAAGGCCGGTTGAAGCCATCCTCGGATCTGGCCACGCACCTTCTTCTGTATCGTGGCTTTCAACAAATTGGCGGCATTGTCCACACTCACTCGGAATATGCGACTGCATGGGCGCAGTCGGCAAAGCCGATTCCCTGTTACGGGACGACACACGCGGACTATTTTCATGGTCCGGTTCCGGTGACCGAAATGTTGCGCCCCGACGAGGTGGGCGCAGACTACGTGCAGAACACTGGCGAGACGATTCTTCGCCGCTTCCGCGATCTCGATCCGCTTTCCGTTCCGGCAGTCCTGGTGACCGGCCATGCGCCTTTCTGCTGGGGCGAAACCGTGGAGGATGCCGTACATCACGCGTCGATCCTGGAGTATGTCGCACGGCTGGCGCTTCATACAGAGGTATTGAGCGGACCCGGGACCGGTATACCGCAGCATCTGCTCGACCGTCATCACACGCGAAAACATGGAATCAATGCGACCTACGGACAATAATCAGGACACAATGCGCTACTACACCTTGAATGTGTTCCCGCCGATCGTGGCCAGCCGTATAAAGCCCGGAAGATTTTGCATTGCGTTTCGCAGTGACACGCAATGTTAGCTGCGCACCCTGCAACTAACCTTGTTGTCGCGCTGCCCGCGCAGAGTTTAGCGCGTCTCGACGGCATCGATATTCTGGTGATCGCAATTTATTTTGCGGTGGTGGTCTTCATTGGGATTTATTTGAAGGGTTCTGCCAACACCAGTGAAGAGTTCTTCATGGCCGGCAGAGAAATGACGGCGTGGATTGCCGGACTGAGTTTCGTTTCGGCGAATCTAGGCTCGCTGGAGCTGATGGGGTGGGCCGGTTCTGCGTACCAGTACGGCATACTGGCGACCCACTGGTATTGGATTGGCGCCATTCCCGCGATGCTCTTTCTCGGCATCGTGATGATGCCTTTCTACTACATCTCAAAGGTCAATTCCGTTCCCGGATATCTGAATCTCCGCTACGGGCCGGCAACTCGCGCGCTCTCCGGCGTCAGCTTTGCGATGATGACGATTCTGATGAGCGGCATCAACATGTATGCGATGGCGCTGGTGATGAAGGTAGTCCTGGGCTGGGACCTGAACTTCAGCATCTGGGTCTCGTCGCTGACCGTGGCTATCTATGTTGCTCTCGGCGGACTGAAGTCGGCGATCTACAATGAGGTGCTGCAATTTCTACTTATCTGGGTGGGCGCGCTGCTGGTTCCCATTCTTGGCCTGGTTGAAGTGGGCGGATGGTCCAACCTGCGCCGCCAGATCGCGCACAATCTTGCTGGCCCCGGCTACGTGCATATGTGGAGCACGCTCGGCCATTTCAACACCAATCCGATGGGCGTGAACTGGTTCGGCATCGTCTTCGGGCTCGGTTTCGTGGTTTCATTCGGCTATTGGACCACCGACTTTCTGGTCGTCCAGAGGGTCCTGTCAGCCAACAGTCTTCGCTCCGCGCGCATGGCCCCGGTGATCGGCGCGGCCTTCAAAATGGCGGTGCCGTTCATCGTGATTCTTCCCGGCCTGTTGGCGCTTTCCGTTCTGCCTTTTCATCTGGTAGGGCAGGACGTAGCGGTCGCCACCGGGCAGCACAGTTATAACGAAGTGCTACCGCTCATGCTCGTGCGCTATTGCGGCCCTGGCCTGCTTGGACTGGGCGTAACCGCGCTGATCGCGGGTTTCATGTCGGGCATGGCCGGTAATGTCAGCGCGTTTTCTACCGTGTGGACATACGACCTGTACGGCGCCTTCATCAACAAAAAAGCGAGCGACAAACACTACGTCGCCATGGGCCGCTGGAGCACGCTGATCGGTGTGTTGATTTCCGTCGGCACCGCCTATCTGGTGCAGCACGCGGCCAGCATCATGGACTATGTGCAGGCGCTGTTCAGCTTCTTCATCGCCCCCTTGTTTGGGACGGTCATCCTCGGCATGTTGTGGAAGCGGGCCACGGCCGCGGGTGGTTTCTGGGGATTGCTGGCGGGCACAGGTACTTCAGTCGGCCTGTGGGAGTGGGTCGAGCACGACCCCACGGCGCTGCGCTACGTGGCTATGTCGCCCGATGCAAAAGCAATGGCCCAGGACATCTACCGCGCCATGTGGTCATGGCTGGTCTGTGTGCTGGTGACGATCGTCGTCAGTTATTTGACCAGGCCGAAGCCATTGACGGAACTGGATGGGCTGGTTTACGGAGTGACCCCGCTGCCACACGAGCACGATGATCGCTGGTACCAGAAACCAATCGTGTGGGCGGGCTTCGTCTCGGTTGTATTTATTTTTTTAAATCTAATTTTCTGGTAAGAGAGTGAAGGATGCGAGAGCCTATATCGATCTGGTGGTTTGCGGGACTACTGCTGCTCTGTTACGGCGTGGTCATTTTTATCACCGGCGTTTATGAGCTGAGTCACCCGCAGCTCCATCCTCCGGTATTGAGCCGTCTGCACGCGCCCATCTGGTGGGGAGCCCTGCTGGCGGTCGCAGGACTTTGGTATATGGTCCAGTTCCATCCACGAAAATCCGCCGGTAAAACAATCGGAGAGGAGAAATGAAAAGACAACTTACGCTGGGGATGATTGTTGGGAATCGCGGATTTTTCCCGGACCATCTTGCCAAAGAGGGGCGCGAGGAGATGCTGCGGGTGCTGGAAAGCGCTGACATCCGCGTGATCGCGCTGACGCCGGAGGAGTCGAAACATGGCGCCATCGAAACGCATGAAGAAGCACGCCGCTGCGGGGACCTCTTCCGCCGGCACCGCGATGAAATCGACGGTGTGGTTGTCACGCTGCCTAACTTCGGCGATGAACGTGCCATTGCCGATGCCATGCGCTACTCCACCTTGAAGGTGCCTGTACTGATGCAGGCCACGCCGGACAAGGCATCGAAGATGTCGATCGCGTTTCGCCGCGACAGTTTCTGCGGCAAGATGTCGGCCTGCAACAACCTGATGCAATACGGCATTTCTTATTCGCTTACGAAGCTGCACACGGTCTCGCCCAGCTCCGACGGATTCAAAAATGACCTGGCCTGGTTTGCGGCTGTCTGCCGCGTGGTTCGCGGGTTGACGAACCTGCGCATCGGCTCGATCGGAGCGCGACCGGCGGCCTTCAACACCGTCCGCTACAGTGAAAAACTGCTCGAAGCAAATGGAATTTCTGTTGAGCCGATTGATTTGTCGGAAATTCTGGGCCGCATCCACCGTCTGAAGGACGGCGACAGCAACGTGGAAGCCAGGCTGGCTGCGATCAAAAACTACGTCAGCACGAAAAACATTCCCGAACCGGCGCTGGTGAAGATGGCCCAGCTGGGCTGGGTGATCGAGCAATGGATGCAGCAGACGCAGATAACCGTCAGCGCGGTGCAGTGCTGGACCTCTCTCGAGGAGTATTTCGGTGTCGTGCCCTGCACCATTATGAGCATGATGAGTGAAAACCTGATTCCTTCTGCCTGCGAAGTGGATGTTGTCGGCACGCTGAGTATGCACGCACTGGCGCTTGCGTCGAAGACTCCGAGCGCACTGCTGGACTGGAACAACAATTACGGCGACGATCCGGACAAGGCAGTCTGTTTCCACTGCTCGAACCTGCCCAAACATTTTTTCAACGATGTTGTCATGGACTTTCAGGCCATCATCGCCGGCACTGTCGGCAAGGAAAATACCTTCGGCACCTGTGTGGGCCGCGTGAAAGCAGGCGCGATGAGCTATGCGCGCTTTTCCACCGACGATCGCAATGGCGAAATGCGCGGCTATGTCGGCGAAGGAAGATTCACTGACGATGCGCTCGAAACCTTTGGCGGGGCCGGGGTGGTGGAGATTCCGCAAATGCAAAAACTGCTGCGCTTCATTTGCCAAGAAGGCTTCGAGCACCACGTCGCCGCCAACTTCTCTTCCAGCGCCAGCGCCGTCTACGAGGCCGCCAGCAACTACTTCGGCTGGAACATATACTTTCACCAGCAGGAATCCAACTAAATCATGGCCATTGTCGCCGGCGCCGATTTCGGAACTCTGAACGTGCGCGTGTCCATCTTCGACAGCCTTCGCGGGCGCCTTGCCACTGCGGCTGCGGAATATCCTTTGCATCGCAAACGGGAAGACCCGGACTACGCCACGCAATCCCACGCCGACCAGATGCAGGCCCTGGCGAAGGCATTCCGGCAAGCTGTAGCGGAGGCCGGCGTCGCCGGAGCAGCCATCGCTGCGATCGCGCTCGATACAACGGGCTCCAGCGTTGTACCCGTCGATGCGAAGATGCAACCGCTGGGCGAATACTATCTGTGGTGCGACCACCGCGCCAAGTCTGAAGCGCAGCAAATCACCACTCTGGCGCATCAGCAACAGATCGCTGCGATCGAGTGGTGTGGCGGAGTGTACTCGCATGAGTGGGGCTTCGCCAAGCTGCTGCATTGGCTGCGGCATAATCCCGACAAGCGCGAGCGGTTTCGCAGCGCCTTTGAGCATTGCGACATGGTGGCAGCCACACTTGCAGGAATTACGGACCCCTCGAAAGTGGTACGCGGTGTTTGCGCGCTAGGGCACAAGTGGATGTGGAACCGGCGCTGGGGCGGTTTTCCGCAGCAGAAGTTTTTTTCCACGCTCGATCCGTTGCTCGATGGCATTTGCCAGAAGCTGGAAAGCCCCGTCGAGACCTCCGATCATCCGGCAGGACGTCTCAGCGAGCACTGGGCCCAACAACTCGGCTTAAAAGCTGGCATACCGATTGCCGTCGGGGCCCTGGACGCGCACTGGGACGCCATCGGCGCAGGCATTCGTGAAGGCGATGCGGTCAACGTCATCGGGACCTCGACCTGCATCATTGCAATTTCGAAAAGAGACACACTGGTACCCGGCGTCTGCGGCATCGTTCCGGGCAGTGTGCACCCAGCCTATACGGGGATTGAAGCGGGCCTCTCTGCCACCGGCGATATCTTCGAGGCCATCGCGCGCCGCGCCGGCACAAATGTGAAGGAGCTATCGAAGGGCCTGGAAGAATACCGAGCAGGGCAGACCGGCCTGCTGCGTTTGAGCTGGGACAATGGCGACCGCACCGTATTGGTAAACGCGGAGTTGGGCGGCGTCACGCTGGGATGGAACCTTCTTCATACCGCTCAGGATGAGCTCTTTGCGGCGATCGAAGGCACGGCCTTTCACACTCGGATCATTCTGGAGCGCATGGAGGAACATGGTGTTCCAGTGGAGCGCGTGGTCAATGCCGGAGGCGTGCCGCAGAATAATACTGTCCTGAATCAGGTCTACGCCAACGTGCTGGGGAAACCCGTGCTGGTGCCGGATGGCGTTCCGACCAGCCTGGGTTCAGGCATTATGGCGTTTCTGGCCGCAGGCACGTTCGCCTCCATCGATGACGCCCAGCAAGCGCTGTGCCTGCCGCACAAAACATATCATCCCGAACCGCAGGCCACTGCTACTTATGAACGGCTTTATCGAATGTACCGCGACGTATATTTTGCTTTGGGCCAGAAAGACGCGGCAGGGGTACCGCTCGGAAACGTTCTGCCCCAGCTAAAGTACATTGCCGCGAACGCATGATCTTTATTTTTTCACGCACTCAACTGACATCGGACCGCATCACACTGAACCGCCAACATTTTTAGTACGGGACGGCCTGCGTTAAGAATGCTGCACCATCAGGAGATCGCTGCTTTGAAAAATACTTGTTCCCTGCTTCGTTTTGCAATGGCTGGCTTTGCCATTGCTGCAATCGCCGGCTTCTCTTCCGCACGAGCGCAGCAGGCAAGTCAAACATCTCCAGGGAAAGTATCGGCGCCCCCACCAATTCTGCTGGGCGATGCGTGGTATCCGGAGCAATGGCCGGAATCTCGCTGGCCTGCCGACCTGAATCTGATGCGTAAGGCGCACATCCACATGGTGCGGGTGGGAGAGTTTGCCTGGAGCCGGATGGAACCAGCCGAGGGACAGTACGATTTCGATTGGCTGGAGAAGGCCATTGACGAGGCCGGCGTGCGCGGCATCTACACCGTACTGGGAACCCCAACGGCCGCGCCCCCGGCATGGTTAACCCAGAAATATCCAGAGACGCTGCGCATGAGTAAAGATGGCCGACTGGCCGAGCACGGCAACCGGCAGCAGTCCAACTGGGACAATGCCAGGTATAGAGAACTGGCGCGTGATATAGCGGGGCGCATGGCGCAACGATTCGGACACAACCCCTATGTGATCGGCTGGCAGATAGACAATGAATACGACCAGGTTTCCTTCGATCTGCAGACCAGAATAGATTTTCAGCGCTGGTTGAAAAATTATTACGGCACCCTGGACAACCTGAACACGCGCTGGACCACGGCCTACTGGAGCCAGACGTACTCCAACTGGGACCAGATACCGATCGAGACCGAAAGTGGCAATCCCGGGCTGCTGCTGAGCTGGAAGCGTTTCGTCAGCGACACCTGGCGCAGTTACCAGAAGAACCAACTGGACGCAATTCGCCAGTATGCCGACCCGCGACAGTTCATCACCACCAATATGATGGGCTGGTTCGATGGCTATGACCATTACGTAGTGGCAAAGGATCTGGACCTGGCTTCCTGGGACGACTACATTGGCGAGGGCCATTTGAACGCCTATCGGAATGGCGCTACGGACGATTTGACCCGCGGCTTTAAACGAAAAAATTTCTGGATAATGGAGACGCAGCCGGGCCATGTCAATTGGGCCTCGATTAATAACGATCTTGACAAAGGAGAAGTACGCGCAATGGCATGGCATAACATCGGCCACGGCGCGGACACGATCAGTTACTGGCAATGGCGCAGCGCGTTGAATGGCCAGGAACAATACCACGGCACGCTTGTCGGGCCGGATGGCACGCCTGTACCGCTGTACGCTGAAGTGGCGCAGGTGGGCAGAGAATTCGAAAAGGCAGGACCCGTGCTTGCCGGTACATCTCCAAAGTCGCAGGTCGCTATTCTTCACACATACCCCAGCTTCTGGGCCATCGATTGGCAACGGCACAACAAGGATTACGATCCAATCGAGGAGTTGCTGAGTTATTACCAGCCTTTGCACGACATTGCGCAGTCGATTGACATTGTTCAGCCAACGGCGCCGCTGAGTCAATACAAACTGGTGGTTGCTCCCGGGCTGAATGTGCTTTCCGATGCTGCTGCAAAAAATCTGATTGCCTACGTCAGAAGCGGTGGTCATCTGGTTTTGGGGCAGCGAGCCGCAATGAAAAATTCCGACAATGCTTTGCAGATTGAGCGGCAGCCTGGGCCATTGGCAGATCTGCTCGGCGGCCGGGTTGAGGCATATTATGCGCTCCTGAAGCCTGTGCCTGTCGAAGGCCAGTTTGGAAATGACACCAGCCAGCTATGGGCAGAATTGCTGCGTGTTGAAAAGCCGGATGTAAAAGTGCTGGAACGCTATGGCGGCAGCAATGGCTGGCTCAACGGAAAACCCGCCGCCATTACCCGCAAGTTCGGGAAAGGTCGCATCACCTATATGGGCGCATGGCTGGATGAAGCCGGTATGGCGCGAGCCGCCGCATGGATGGCATCCGTCAGTAACGTGAAGCCTGCCTTCGGCCCAGTTCCGAAAGGCGTGGAAGTGGATCCGAGATATGGGTCAGATCATTCTGTATTTATTCTCGTCAATTTATCGAAAGCCACGCAAACGATACCACTTCCCGCGAAGATGGAGGACGTGCTGAACGGCGGCGAAACACATTCCGTCACGCTGCCAAACTACGGCGTCGCCGTCCTGTCGCAGGCGAACAAGTAGCGCCCGGCAGGTGCAGGTGAACCTGTTCCAATAGCCATGATTGATCGGGAGGGTCATTTCGTGGCCTCATGCGAGAAATACCGACGATCGAATCGATCAATGAGCAAAGTCTCTTCAAAGGGCATTCTTTGTTCCCAGCCCAACCGTTCTAGTTCCGGTCTGGCTTCAAAAGAACCCACATAGCCAAGACATAAATACGCGACCAGCATTATGCTGGGCGGCACGCCAAGCACTTGCTTCAAGGCGTTCGGATCAAAAATGCTTACCCAGCCCACCCCGACACCTTCCGCGCGGCCCGCTAGCCAAAGGTTCGGTACTGCACAGACGGCGGAGTAAACCGCTGTCTCCGGCATTGAATGGCGGCCCAGGCGATGGCCACGTTCATTGTCCATGTCGCAGAGAATGCAAAGATTTTGTGGCGCTTCAAGAATGCCCTCCAGTTTCAGGCTGGAATACTGTGTGGCCTGCACTCCCTCATATGTTTTTTGTGCGACACGGTTTGCTTCCTGAAAAATCTCCTGCACGCGCTTCCGAACAGACAACGAGCGTACCAGCAAAAATCGCCAGGGCTGCATGAATCCTACCGAAGGAGCATGGTGCGCGGCTTCCAGTAGACGCAGCAGTACCGGTTCACCGAGCGGTTCCGGTAAAAATCCCGATCGGACATCACGTCGCTCCTGGATTGCGCGATAGACACCGCGCTTTTCGACATCGCTGAACTCTCCTGATCCCAACATCACCAGGCCCTCAAACAACGAACAACTGAGTGCTGCTCATCCCGGCACCTTGAATTGATCCCGGCTTGCAGTCTGGTTTTGCCTCTATCGCCGCGTTTCGTTACGATACTCATCTTCCGACCTCTCCCGTTGTTCGTATTGGGCTTCGCAGCTGAAGCGCACGGAAAACCCCGCGCAATCCTCAACCCATTTCTGTTTCATTACCGGCGGAGAATCGACGAGCACGAAGGACGCATATTCCCTGGTTAAATTCCAGGATTTCTCTTCAGACATCCCGAAGATTCGCGTGAGCGCCACTTGAATAAAGCCTGCGTGCGTCACAATTGCAATCGTTCTTCCTCGTCTTTTCTCCAGGTAAAATTCAACTTCATTTACGACCCGCTCCAAAAAATCATTCGTGGCTTCACCCTCAGGAAAATTGCGCTTCGGATATTCCTCGATCCAGCATGAGGCCTCTTCCGGCTCGGTCATTTCGATCTCGCTCCAACGAAGACCCTCCCATCTGCCAAAATAAATTTCACGCAATTCTTTACGGGCCTTGCATTCCAACTGGAAGTGCGCGGCGATCGGCTGGGCCGTCTGCTTCGCACGACGCAGGTCGCTCGAATAGATTTCCTGTATGGGCCAGCACTTCAATTGCTCGACAAGGTTGGGGAGTTGACTAATTCCATGCGCATTCAGCTCCGGATCGGAGTGGCCGCAAAAGGTACCTGCCATATCGGTCTCTGCATGACGGATGAAGATCAGCTTCGTCATACGGTCCACACCCCGCAAAGATATACGGCGATCTCAGTCAGTTGATTGGTGGCCCCGAAGCAGTCCCCTGTGACTCCACCGATCCGGCGCAAATAATAGATCGCGCTCAGACATGTGACGAGCATTGAGATAAGGAGCGGCATCCAGAAAGCTTTGCGCAGTGCGTATATAACGAATCCAAGCGCCAGTAGCGTACCAACTGCAAAAGACGTACCCGATACCCTATGAGCAATCCGTGCGCCTTGTCCATCATTCCGCGCGGGCGGAAGAAAATAGCTTAAAGGAAGCGTCGTCCAGCGGCATAGTACCTGGGCTGTAACTACAAACCCCATAAAATGATTTGCGGGAATAACGGATAACAGCAGGAATCGAGCCAGCAGCGAGAGCACCAGAGCGATCGCTCCGAAGCTTCCAATGCGACTGTCGCGCATGATGATGAGAATCTGCTCTCGCTTCCATCCTCCGCCAAAGCCATCCGCGGCATCTGCCAAACCGTCTTCGTGAAATCCCCCGGTGATGAGCACCATATAGGTCAAGATCATCAATGCCACGATCGTGCGACTTACATGCGGTGTCAGAAGATGGAATAGAAAAGAAGCACCTAGGCCGATAACCAACCCAACTACAGGGAAGTATTTTGCCGAACGCGACAGGATATCTGGCTCGAAATTACTGGAGGGTACCGGCAGCCGAGTTAGAAATTGAAACGCAGCTAAAATTTCCTGAAACCATCGCCTCATGCATTTGCCTCGCTCACCCCTGCCGACTCAAACGTGGCCATTTCCGCATAGAGGTGCAGTGCCGACTCGACGATGGGCATGGCAAGAACTGCTCCGGTTCCTTCACCCAGTCGCATTTCAAGGTCAAGCGTGGGATGAATCCCAAGATACCGAAGCAGAAAACGATGCCCCGGTTCTTGAGAACAATGGCCGGCAAGGATATATTCCTTGACCTCCGGCTGCATCGCATACGCCACGGCCGCGGCGGCAGTTGAGATGAAACCATCTGCAATTACGGGTATTCGATATTTTGCTGCTCCAAGAAACATTCCAGTCATTGCGGCAATCTCCAGACCGCCAACGCATTGCAGGATCTCCAGCGGATTCGGCTTGCCGCGCAACTCGCCGAAGTGCTTTAGGAGCACGGCTTCAATCACTTCAATTTTTCGCTGCATTAACGCATCGTCCAAGCCGGCACCGTTGCCGGTTACAGCAGCGACAGGCTGATTCGTAAGGAGAGTTGTAATCGCACTGGCGGCCGTTGTGTTGCCAATGCCCATTTCTCCAACTGCAATAAGTGTTTGCTGCTTCTGATGTGCACATCCTGCAAGTTCCAGGCCAGCGTCAAGAGCCAGCCGCAATTGTGGATCTGTCATCGCCTTTTCATGCAGCATATTCTTGCTGCCGCGACAAACCTTGCGATCCATCAGTCCTGCCATGCCTCCAAAGTCTGCGTCCACGCCGACATCGATTACTGTGAGCTCCGCGTGATGCAATCGCGCCAGCACATTGATAGCGGCGCCTCCCCCCAGAAAGTTCATGACCATCTGCGAAGTCACCTCTTTGGGATAGGCGCTGACCCCCTCACGCACAATGCCATGATCGGCAGCAAAAATATAAATTGCCTTCTTCAAAGGCAGATCGATACAGCCCGATCGAATTGCGACGACCTGCGCGGCAATCGATTCGAGGCGCCCTAGACTTCCAATCGGCTTCGTAAGGCTGTCGAGCCGCGTGCGCGCGAGTGCATAATGTCCAGGATCAAGCGTCGAAATCGAAGCGATAGTTTCGGCAAGGAACAAATTATCCACTATGTTCATACCGCTGTGCCCTCTTGAATCTGGTTTTGCGTAATCAGAACAGGATGTTGTTGGGATGGGCAATTAAAGGCCCGCTCCAGGATCTTCTGTTTCATTACCTCCGATGGTTTGCCTTGCTGAAGGTGCTGATCTGGACTAAGCAGAAGAACGGAGGAGAAGGTTCCCTGTATCAATTGAAGGTCGTGCATTGCCGCGAGGATGGTAACGCCCGACTGCTTGAGAAAGCGAATCAGATCCAGTAGTTCAAGCTGCCGCCCTATGTCGAGGTTCTGCGTTGGCTCGTCCAGAAGCAGTAGCTGCGGTTCTTGAGCCAGCCCGACTGCAATCTTCACGCGCTGGCGCTCTCCACCGCTCAGCTGATTAAAGATGCGGTGACGAAGATATCCAATGTCGGTGAGTTCTATGGCGCGCTCTACAGCCTTATGATCCAAGGGCCGCAACCCACCCCAAAAGCTCAGGTACGGAGTCCTCCCCTGCTCGATAATCTGTTCGACCGTGAATGCAAACGGCACATCTACCTGTTGCGGAACCAACGCAACGAGTCGCGCCGTTTCGGTACGGCTTAAGCGCCGCAGGTCACTTCCTCCAAGGGATATTGAACCCGATGAACACAGAGCCATTCCCGCAGCTAGCCGCAGCAGCGTAGTTTTACCGATACCATTTTGCCCGATCAATGCGGCGCACTCGCCTTTTGGCAAGATGAAGCTGAGATCCTGAAAGAGCGCGCGGGCTGCATATGAAAATGAGACCTGTGAAAACTGAAGCAGTGGTGTCATACGGCGTACTCGCTTCTCGCCCGACGCAGAAGGTACAGAAAGAATGGCCCTCCGACAAATGCCATCAGGACTCCCACGGGTATTTCAGAAGGCGCGAGCAAAGTGCGGGCCATAGTATCCATAGCCACCAGAAAAATAGCGCCCGCAAGTGCGGTAACCGGAAGCAGGCGAACGTGGTCTGGTCCCATGATGATCCGGGTGACGTGTGGAACGATCAGTCCAACGAAGCCGATCAGCCCCCCCAGTGCAACGGCAGCCGCCGTCAGCAGGGACCCCACAACAAGGATGGCCACTCGCACGTATTCCACATGAATTCCTAGCTGCTGGGCATATTCATCACCTAGAGCAAGCGTATTCAGCCTGCGAGCGAGGGGAAAGGAGAGAGCGAATGCCAGGGTGAACATCGCAGCTACAACTGCCAGCTGTGTCCAGCGTGGAACACCAATCACGCCGTGAAGCCAGGAAGCTAGCACACGCATTCCCAGCCCGTAGTTCTGGTCGAGGACCTCAAGGAAATAGGAGGAGTAGCTCAGCATTGTGCTGACAGCGAAACCGGCAAGCAGCAGGTTGACGACAGGGGTCTGTCCGCTAACTCTCGCAATCCAATAAACCAGGACGATAGTTCCCAGCGAACCGCAAAAAGCCAAAAGCGCAATCCCACTGAAGCCAAATAAAGACAACTGTGGCAGCACAAACATACCGATGGAGGCGCCTAGAACGGCCCCGCCGGAGGAACCAATTACGTAGGGATCGGCCAGCGGGTTGCGAAACAGTCCCTGGAAAAGTATTCCCGCCACAGACAACGCCGCACCGACTAACGCAGAAGCAAATATTCGTGGCAGACGAATCTGAAATAGAATCACCTTCTGCTCTTCAGAAAGAACGCGATTGCCCAGGGCAGATTTAAGCACGGCTTGTGCGGATACACGCACGGCACCCAACGTGGTAGAACACAGGATGACCATAATAAGTACACCCAGCAGCATAAAGAGCACCGGGCCGAGGCGCATTCCCCTTGCAATTCCGCGAGTGCTTGGCCTTTGGACAGGATCGGTTAGTTGATCTTCCACGATTGCCCTCCTAACGTGATCTGAATGCCAGAACGGAACGTGAATGGAAGGGATGGATAACCGAAGGCTTCGCTGTAGTGTTCGCACAAAAGATTTTGGAAACTGCTGTACAAGTTGAAAATATGATTCACCTGATAACTGGCAGTTGCATCCAGCCTTTGATATGCGGCATCCAGATTCCGATTCGGCAGCAGCAGAGTGGACCCACCATTTTTATCAAAAAGAAAATCGCTATCATCCCGCTTGCCAACCAATGCTCCTGTTAATAATCCTGTCCACTTCTTTCGGCTGTAGCTCAGCCCAAAATAACCCGAGTGGGGTGCGCGTCGGAACGGTCGCGATCCAACAAGTGGTGAAAATACCCCAATGGGAACGCTTGGAAAGCTAGGATTATAAGTTGGAGCAAGCGCATCGCTGGAAAATGAACGCTGTACTACCTGGTCAAGGTAGGTGTATCCGCCGCGGGCGAAGAAATGATCGCCCAGCTGATATTCGGTCTCCACTTCAAACCCCTGGGAGCGAAATGCCTGAGTGTTCACAGCTGCTCCAAACAAAAACTGCTGGGCAAGATCCGGGGAGATCCCTAAATCATTGATTAAGGCTTGCTGAGGAACAAATTCGATTCCATTGGTAAATTCATCGTGAAAATAAGTGATGCCCAGTCTTCCTCTGCCTGAGAAAAGTAGCTGATCAATGCCGCCATCATAGCTGCGAGACCGCTCTGCTCCGATCGGCTGTACGCCATACTGCTGGATCAGTTGTGCTCCATTTGGATCTTCGGAAAGCACTTGATAGAGGGAGTTGAACTGATAGTAGATGCTCGGTTCCTTCACTCCCTTTCCAAAACTGAAGCGGAGCTTCGTACCATCGAAGAGCCGCGAGTAATTCGGTCGGGCTATGTAGTAGGCAAGCGATGCCCGAGGCGTCGTTTCCAGACCAAAAATGGAGTATTCCTCAATGCCGCTCCCCACGGTGTAGTACAAGCGGTTAAAAAGATCTCCCTGGATCTCCATCGTGTAGCTGTAATTGTTTCTTTCTGTAGCTTCCTTCGTGGCTCCAGTGGAGATATCGTATCCACGTTCATCTTCATACTCGAAAGCCCCAAGTGCGACGGTGTGCGCGTTGAATCGATAGTCCGACTGCGCGTAAACAAAATCGCGAGAGGTGGAATTGAGAAATTGGTTCGGGTATGTACCTGGGTATTGAAACGTCGCTTGTCCGCTTACGGCATACCCATTGGCCCCGCGGATCGTTACCGGAGCACCCAGGTAAGAAGTCAACGTTGGATTACCATTTTGATCGGGCGTGTAATACGGAATTCCGGTAGGCGCAAAGTCTGTGTACTGCCCATCCAGACGCAACGCGCCGTAACGTATCAAGTTGTTCCACTTGGCTGTTGTTTGATTTTCGACGGTCGCACCCAGCAGGGTGTCTTGTGCCTTCTGCACAGCCGCATCGGGAATCCCGTAGAGCTGTATGGCGTTTGCGTTTCCGACTGAGGTGGCAATGTGCCGGACCGTGAGGCGTGCTTGCGTATTGCTCACTGGTTCCCAGCCAAAATTTCCAGCATACGTTCCGTTGTGAAATTGACTATGCGGAACACTGTTCGCGGTGTCGAACCGGGAGAAGTCAGAGAAGTAGTCGATCTTCCGGTATGTTCCGCCTAATTTACCTTCCTGGTGATAGGTTCCAAAGTTTCCGCCATCGATCGCATAACTGAATTGTGGAAGAGGAGTTACACCTCGATCGGTAGTCATGCTGACAACTCCAGACATGGCGTCTGAACCATAGAGGGAACTATTCGGACCTCGAAGCACCGTGATCTTATCGATTCCTACGGAAGCAATATTTCCAAACTCTACCGCTCCGCCGATATCATCCACAGGTATCCCGTCCATCAAAACTTTGTTGTCGTCATCGTTCCCACCTCTTATATAGAGAGAAGTTGTACCTCCTGCCTGACCGGTCTGGATCACTTGCAATCCTGGAATCAAGGGTAGGCTCTCCTGAACGTCACGTGTATGTTGATACTCCCTGGGCGTTAACATGGTGACGGCATACCCCAACTGCGCCTCCGGTGTTGGTGTGCCGGTCGCTATCACTGTGACCTGCTGAGATGCGGAACGCAGATCCAGTTTGATGTCTAGTCGCAATTTAGAAGCATCTGTGATGTCGATCCAACCTGTAGTCGCTGGAAGAAATGCTGGCGCTAAAATATGTAGTCGATAACGGCCTGTATTCGGAACCGCTATGCGGTATTCGCCATCGGCATCTGTCGTTGCTGCGATCTTTACCTGGTTATTTTGCAGAAGCTCTACCTTCGCCTGCGGCACAACCGCTCCGGAAGGATCTGTGACAACTCCTCGTATTTGGCCAGTACTCTGCGCAAATATGTTTGTCTGCAAGGCAATGATGAATAAATAAAAACAGATTAGGCCAAAACTTTGGCGTGGCTGAGACATAGTTTTCCCCTCGGAAATAGCAGCCGGGCCGGTCTCCTGACTTGCGCTTCCCAGAATTCATGCCGCCTTCCCAGGGAGCAATGCCCCAGTGGCTTTATGGCTCAAACTCTCCACGCTTACAGTTACGGGGTAGTGGCGGATTTGCACCGCGCTTCCCGAACACCCTGCTGGTTGATTGTTGATGTTCTAAAGTGAACCACTCCACTCTACGGATGAAATTGTTTGGCTAACTCCTCCAGGGCGGCGAACGCTACAGGGCTGGAAAATTCGATCCGGTCATCCACATAGTCGATGTGGCCCAGCTTGATTGCGGTCAGATTGCGCCAGCCTGGCTGAGTCGAAAGGTCCTTCAGCGACATCTTGGATCCTTTAACCAGCAGGATTGTGTCTGGCGCTCGCTCGATAACAACTTCCAGGCTTACCTGTGGCCATTCTTGCGCGATATCGTCTGTCACCGATTTTCCTCCTGCTGCGGCAATTAATTCCGTGATAAATGCGCGCTTTCCAACGGTAATCACAGGGTCATACCATACCGGCATAAAAACCCGCACCACCGGTTTCCCTCGCACCCGCAGTCGAACCGCATTCTCTCGCATATGCAGCTGCGTAATTAGATTGACTGCGGATGCTTCTCGATTGAGTGCTTTTCCCAGACTCTCAATGGATAGATATATTCCTGCGATTCCCCGCGGATCGACCATGAAAACAGGAATTCCATATTGCTGCAATTGCTGGACGATTTGAATACTGTTCAGATCGCTGGTGCCAAGCACCAGGTCCGGATGCAAGGCCACGATAGTTTCGAGCGAAGGGCTCAATGGCAGGCCAACGCTGGGTTTTTTCCGCGCTTCCGGTGGATACTTCGTGTAGTCACTGACTCCGATGACATCGTCCCCGGCACCTAATGCGTATACGTCGTCTACAACGCTCGGAATCAAACATACGAGCCGATGAGGATGGTCTGGAACGACTACTGTACGGCCAAGTTCATCCGTCACGGTGCGCGAGGCGAATGATGTAAGACTGGTCATGCAGATAAGAAGTAGCAGCAACCGCTTCATTGATTTACCTCTGACATCTGCCGCATGAAACAGGCATGTCTGACAAATGCGGCAGCCACAGATGGATTCGCCCGAAAATGTAGATGAGTATAGCTGGCAAGAACATTCCCGCAACCATATCCTTCTATCTCCTGATGACCAGAAAGTGCATACCGGACTTGGTATGTCGTCTGAACGGCTCCGACGACCTCGGCCTTGGAACAATGGAAGCTATGGCCACGTATCGTTGTCCCCTTTTTCCCAAGGAGGCAATCCTTCGTGAACTCCACATCGACATACCCGAAGTGAACCAGCTTGTTTGTCATCTCAACGCTTAATGGCAATATGCCTGCCATCGAGAATGTTCTGCCCTCCATTGTTTTCAGAGCTGCCGCCAGATACATCATTCCGCCACACTCTGCGTAGATCGGCTTCCCAGCTTTGGCAAATGCCCGGACATCTGCGAGCATGTTTCGGTTTTGACTTAACTGCTCTGCATAGAGTTCCGGGTACCCTCCGCCAAGGTAGAGGCCGTCGAGTGCGGCAGGAAGATGTTCGTCAGAGAGCGGGCTGAATTCCACGATTTCAGCACCACATTCGCGCAGCAGATCGAAATTGTCTTCGTAATAAAATAAGAATGCTCGATCTCGCGCAACGCCCATGCGAATCGTGGATTTCTGCATCACTGGTGTTTTGCTTTTTGTGGTGGAATGCTCATCTGTCGGGTGCTCTAGTTGTAAAAGCCGATCCAGACTGAGATTCTGTTCCGCCAATGCTGCCAGCGCTTCCGATCTTTCCTGATTATTGGTCTGCTCAACCGCAGTATGCACTCCAAGATACCGTTCCGGGATTGTTATCCTCGACTCTCGAGGCAGCCATCCCAGGATCGGCGCCGACGATGTTGAACTGATTGCATGTTCGAGCATCTGGAAGTGATTTTTCCCAGCCACACCATTCAGCACAATTCCGGCAATATGAACTTCCGGATCGAAGACCTCAAAACCCTTCACCACTGCGGCGATGCTGCGCGAACTTTTCGATGCGTCAAGCACCAGGATGACCGGAAGGCGCAATAGCTTGGCAATCTGCGCACTGCTGCCCTGCTCTGTGCCTCCAGTAACGCCATCGAAGAGTCCCATCATGCCTTCGACAATAGCGATGTCTGCATCTGCGCACGCGTTTTGAAAGATGCTTTGGTTCGTCGCACTATCAAGCATCCATGTATCGAGATTCCGCGAGGCACGACCGGACACAGATGTATGGTGGCCTGTGTCGAGAAAATCGGGGCCGCACTTGAACGGCTGTACGACGTAACCCCGCTGACGAAAGGCAGCCATGAGCGCGAGCGCCGTCGTCGTCTTCCCCACCCCACTTGCTGTCCCGGCAATCAGAAACGCAATCACGATTTGGTCTCCAATTCGCCTTTGAGAACCAGTGGCAGACCGGCAACCATCAGCAGAACGTTGTCCGCCAGCGCGGCAACGCGTTGATTGATCTCACCCAGAAGATCGCGGAATCTACGCCCGGCTGGATACGCAGGGACAATACCGCTTCCCACTTCGTTCGAGACGAGGATGACGGTGGAGGGGGTGGCCTGCAATGCGCCGCAGAACTGATCAATTCGCCTCTGAATCGAGATCGAGTTATCAGTTTCAGCATCGAGAAGGTTGGCCGCGAAGATAGTCAAACAATCGATGAGAAATAGCTGGTAGCTCGGACCTTGCTCCGTGAGCGTGCGCGCAAGCTCCAGCGGCTCTTCATACGTGCGCCAATGTTCGGAGCGCTCGCTCCGGTGTCGTTCGATCTTCGCCAACATCTCGGCGTCCGATGGTTGCGCGGTAGCAAGAAAAGCCACGGAAGCGGCTCGTGAAGCGAGCTTCTCCGCAAAGCGGCTCTTGCCACTGCGAACACCACCGAGCACGAGTGTCACCGATTTTCGGTGCATCTCCTGCATGGTTTTGCCTCTGGCTGGAAAAAGCATCTCCAGCACAGCGGGATAAATCCAAAGGCAGCTTCATGTACGGGTCTGATTTTTCGACCCACAAGAATGCTCTCCAGCTCTCCCATCGAAGCTGGATCAAGCCTAGATTGGCATCTGGCCGGTCTCCTGACTTGCGCTTCGTTGAACTTGAGCAACCTTCCCAAGAGCCGAAACTCTCAGTGGTTGGAATTAGCCTTTGCTCAGTTCTCCACGCTCACAGTTACGGGGTAGTGGCGGATTTGCACCGCGCTTCCCGACACCAGATACTCAGCTTATATTCCAGCAGACGTTCCGGGTCAAGCCTTGAATGAAAGAAACATTCCATCTACACGGAAGTGCGATCATTTCATCCACTACGACGCGTGGTGCCTGCATTTTCTCCGGTTCTCTATTTCATCACTCCCTGTCGCCTGGAGATCATTTATCCGGGCCCCGCAATTTCACTTCGCGTGTAGGTCGCAAGGCGTCAATCCCGATAAATATGCAGTCAACGGAATGCGATAACGCGGGAGCAGTGAGTTTTTCTGATCTGCGACTTCAAGCCTGACAGGGGGGAACCGCACGTTGCGATAAAAATGGCTGCTGCCACGCCTCCGCTGTACCCGCACTGTATTCTGAACAGACAAGCTTTCTGAAACGTATGGACTTACGAAAGATTCTGGCGAGAAACGCCTCCGGAAATTTGTTGCGCGGCGTATCCGGAGCAGTCCTCGCTCTCGGCCTGCCGCCGTTTTTAACCCGAACCATGCCTGCGGTCGAGTTTTCCGCATGGGCACTTATCCTACAACTGGCAGCCTATGTCAACTATCTGGACGTCGGAATCCAGGTGGCACTCGCCCGGCTGATCGCACATAGCCATGAGCGCGGGGAATTTGATCTGCGCGACCAAATCGTAACCAGTGGAGTTGCCATTCTGGCGATATCTGCCTCTGTCGCACTGCTGATCGCCGCCGTCTTAACCTGGCAACTGCCCCATATCTATCCGTCGATACCGAAATTACTCGTTCCTCAAGTACGCATGGGCCTGCTTTTTGTTGCCGGCGCTCTTGCGCTCTCTCTTCCCAGCTCTACCTACACCGGCGTGCTTGTCGGCATCAATCGAAGCGACAGTGCCGGTATCATGGCTGCCGCGACTCGGCTGTGCGGCGGGATCGCTGTAGTCGCGCTGGCGCACTACGGCGCGCCTCTTTCCGTACTCGCTGGATCTCTCGGTACGTTTTACCTGCTGAATGCAGGACTGCAAGTGCAGGCAGCCCATCGACATTGTCCGGGCCTCAAGGTCTCGCCCAGGCTCCTCTCGAAAATACGAATCAAAACACTTGCAGCGGATTGTGGTTATATCTCGGCATGGAACTTGGGAATGTTCTTCGTCTCAGGCCTCGATATCGCGCTGGTAGGACGTTTCAGCTTCAAAGACCTTGGGGCATACTCCGTGGCTTCCACTCTTGTTTTATTTATTGGCGGAATCAACGGAGCAATTTTTTCCGCCATGCTGGCTCCTATAGCCACACTCCATGCTCAAGGGGAGCTGAAACAAATCGCCAGACTCGTCCTGAAAAGCACGCGAATCGGCATCTATATAACTGTCCTGACTTGTCTGCCCCTGCTGTTCGCCGGAAAGGTCATCCTCGCGCATTGGGTAACTCCAGCGTATGCACGAACTGCATGGCCAATCCTGCTGGTTCTGGCCATCGCAAATATCATTCGCCTCGCTGGCAATCCTTACTCGGTTGCCGTGCTGGGAACTGGCCAGCAAAAGATCGTAGTCATCTCTCCTATTATTGAAGGAGGAGTGAACCTAATATTCAGTGTCATTCTAGGGATTCGCATGGGCGCAATGGGCGTAGCGCTGGGCACTCTGATTGGTGCGATTGTTGGACTGGCCTCGGTCGCTGTCGTATTTATTCCACGAACAAAGCAAATCCTCATGACTCGGCGGGAATATGCGTGGCGCGGAATTGCTCTCTCTTTCGCATCTGTGTCGCCTGGAATTCTGGGCCTGTGGTTTTTATTCCTGCGCGGCCCGGGAATATTGAGTTCCTTCGTTGCATTTGGTGGCTTGTCAGCTTCTATCCTTCTATGCAAGCGAAGCATACGACCTGTATAGATCAGAGCGCGATATGGGTTTACTGCGTATTATTCTTTTGCTGGCACCCATTCCCGTGTTTCTAGGTCGAATCTCTTTACTAGCCTGGCTGGAGCGCCTGCAATCATCGAATACGCAGGAAATGACCGGGTAACTACACTATTGACGCCAACGACACAATGCTCTCCGAGAATTACTCCCGGCATAACTGCACAGCGATAGCCCAGAAAACAGCTGCGTCCAATTCTAACCGGATTTTTACTCTCGAGAGGCTGTTGCATGATTGGCCCTTTGTCTGGATGCGCCCCATGTAGCGCATCTGTAATATAGACATGGTCGCTCAACACGCATAAGTCTCCAATAGATATGCCTCGAATGGATGTGGCAAAAAAGCTACGTCCTATATAGACGCCGTCGCCAATTTCAATAACCGGCCTGAAACTCTGTCCGCGCCATGAATCGATGGCCTCGATTCGACTTCCAGGAAAGATGCATGTATCTTTGCCAATAGAAATATATCGACCGCCTAACCAATAAAACGGACGACTTACAAATGAGTTGGATCCGAGAATTACACCACTCGGTCTATAGATCAATTTCTTGATAAAAATCTTTAATTTACTAAGCAGGGTGGCTCGATTTATCATTGAAATCAAATCCCGTATCGCAACCTGCATCATGTTGAAATGCAGTTTTCGTTGATAACTCTCTAATGTGTATACTCTTTAATGAGTCTAGCTGGATTACCTGCGACTATTCCATAATCCGGAACATCCCGTGTAACAACTGAATTCGCCCCAACAACCGCTTTCTTACCTATTCGAACGTTTGGCAGAATCACGCACGCATAGCCCAGAAAAGCTCCTTCTCCAATTTCTACAAAAGAGTCTTCATCCAGGATGCGCGCACCAATTTTTTTATCTCCATACTCACCTGCATATGGATGGGTTACGTCCACGATGGCGCAGTTCCCTGTAATGGATACATTGTCTCCAATCGATATTCTTGAGTGACATACAATATGGACATTTTGCTCAATGTTCACATTACTGCCAATACTTATCCGGGGAATACGGCCAGGATTGCTTCGAATGGCCTCCAGACGCACGCCTTCCCGAATTGAAACATGATTCCCTAGCGAGATGTATCGGCAGTTGCTTAAAAATAATGGCTTTCGGATTATGCAGTTGCTACCAATACTAAGAAAACAATGCCGGTAGATTAGTTCGGTCTTAATGTGATAGTAAATTGTTTTCAGATCGTTCAACATCTCTAGGTATGGCTTACCTAACATGCTTTTTATGAGTCGAGATGTGCGATCGCTTTTCATTTCTCTAATGTGGGTCAAGTCGCCAAGTCTTGGCCTGCTGATTCTTAAAGATTGGCATATAGTGCGCCTCCCCGTAAACTGAAATCACGATGCGTATACTGATCACAGGCGGCGCCGGATTCATCGGCCTAGCTGTTGCCCGCCGCCTTCTGGCTACTGGCAGTTCGGTAACAATCCTCGACAGCTTTAACCCTCAGATTCATGGCACTTGCCGGACACTTCCGCCGGATATAGCCAAGGACGTCCGGCTGATTTGCGGCGATGTGGCCGACAGGCCCGCGTGGCTCGACGCACTGAAGGACCAGACCGCCGTCATCCATCTGGCTGCCGAAACCGGCACTGGCCAGTCTATGTATGAGATCGAGCGGTATGGCCGAGCCAATCTTTCCGGAACAACGCTGCTGCTCGACCTGCTGGCCAACGGACACGCCCCTGCCGTCGAAAGACTCGTGGTTGCATCTTCCCGCGCTATTTATGGCGAAGGAGCATATCGATGCGAAACACATGGAAC